>HBJMI04202__coassemble_544_pt1 | contig 136159 bp, 112 predicted proteins | sample HBJMI04202__metabat2_low_PE_002 | metagenome-assembled genome bin HBJMI04202
ATTCAGTCCCAGGTTGCCTAGTTAATAAAGTGTCCAATTTTTGGGGTTCACTTCAATTACCGGACTTGCGGGGCGCTTTTTAAATTCCCCGTTTCATGGGGAAGATTTTATGGTATGGTAGACGGGAGTTAAGGTACCGGGAGGGATAAATCATGCTAATGAAGGACCTCATTAAGCCCAAAGCTGAACTTACAACTGTACGTGAGGACGCTACCCTAGAAGAAGCACTCACCGTTTTAGAAACATCCGGGTTCCGGTGCGTCCCAATCCTTGACGCGACGGGTAACATCTACCGCGGAAACATCTATAAGATGCACATCTACCGGCATAAATCCCGTGGTGGTGACATGCAGCTGCCCGTGACCCACCTGCTGAAAAACGCAACCAAGTTTGTCACGCTAAACTCCCAGTTCTTCACGGTCTTCTTCGCCATCCGGGACCTGCCGTACATTACCGTTTTAGACGAAAACAACCGGTTTTATGGGATTTTGACCCATAACCGGCTCCTTAAAATGCTCTCCCAGTCGTGGAACGTCGATATTGGGAGCTATGTCCTAACGGTCACCTCACCAGACGAACGGGGGGATCTCGTTAGCATCGCCAAAATTATCACGAAGTACACCGCCATTGCCAGCTGCATGACGCTTGATATCCGGACGGATGGGGAACCCCGGCGGACAATGTTCACCCTGCCAGCTGACGTGACCCCCACAAAGCTTAACAAGATTGTGGCTAACCTTAAGCGCAAACACTTTGACGTTCCTGAAATTGAAAACCTCCGGGAATAGTTTTTCTAAATCCGCGTGACCTGAAGAACCGCATCCACGTACTCCTTTTTCGGGTGGGTTGCATCGTGAACGATAATTGTCCGCCCCACCACGCGCCACTGGGCATTGTTATCGCCCACCATTAACGTGTCTCCGGGAAGCGGAAGAATTCCTAATTCAACCGTTACCGTTCCTGAGTTCCCCTGGAGCGGTTGATCCGCATTGATTTGTACTCGCCACATCTTCCATCATCCTTACTATTATTAAACTCAACTTTATTTCGCTGGTAAAAAAGCGCGGCCAACCACCTAGTGTTCCCGCGATTTTCCGGTATGTAACCGCACTAACCCCACGCTCACCTTTAACGCCCCATCAACGTCGTGCATCACTTGTGAGTCAAGGTGGGTTACCCGGTCCTCCAACCGCTGCTTATCAATCGTCCGAATTTGCTCAAGCAACACAACGGAATCCCGCTCAAGCCCCGTTTTCTTAGCTTCCAGGGCAACGTGCGTCACCATCCGCGGCTTCGTAATCCGGGAAGTAATTGCCGCCACAATCACCGTTGGACTGTACTTATTACCAATATTATTCTGGATCACCAGTACTGGCCGGCTTCCTCCCTGCTCTGAGCCAACAACCGGTGAAAGGTTTGCGAAGAAGACATCGCCCCGCTTCACCACGCTATTCTCTGTCAATTAAAATCCCCCATTACTGTCGCCTTAATTACGGCGGGAATCCGCAGTCTCCTCCTGCTGAACACCCTCCGCAATTGGCCGGTTAATTGTTCCCATTACACCGTATCCCGTGATTAACTGTTCCAGGTACGGCTGGTACTTTAAAATGTGCGCCGCATACTCCGGATGCGTCACTAAATCTTCCCGTGTAACCTCGTAAAAAGCACAATACTCTGCTAGGTGCTTGTAACCTGTAATATCTGCTTGCTCGTTATTTCCGTATTTAGTCATGGCGCCTCTATCCCTCATTAAGTTCTCCAGTTCCATAATAAACCACGGAATGCCACGCCAGTCAAGGTTCTTTTATTTACGGTATTCGCGTTTAATTCGGTCTGACAAGCAACACGTAATTTCGTAGTTAATTGTATGCGCATAATCAGCAACATCCTGCGGGGTAATCACACTACCGTTATTTTCGCCAATTAACGTGACCCGCGTCCCTTGAGGATAGGCGTGCGGGAGCCGAATCATGAACTGGTCCATGCATACACGCCCAACAATCTCACAAAAATGACCATCAACCAGAACCTGGGAACCCTGCATTCGCCGGAGCCACCCGTCGGCATAGCCCATCGGCACCGTCCCAATCCATTCGAGCTTTTGCGCCGTGTAGGTCTTGCCGTATCCCACCGAGTCACCCGGGTTAATCTGCTTAACAAACACGAGCTCACTTTCAAGGGTCAAAGCTGAATGGAACTCCGCCGGCATCGCCTGGGCCGTTCCCGCCGGATTCATCCCGTACATTGCTACTCCTAACCGGATGGCGTTTCCGCCACACTCCTTGTGCCACAACGCAGCGGCAGAGTTAGCAACGTGTACAAACCGCGGTTTGGCAGTCACAGGTGCCATTAGTTCCTTAAACCGGGCCATTTGCTGCTCGTAGTAGGCTGGATCCGGATCATCGGCCGTCGCAAAGTGGGTAAAGATCCCCTCCAGATCAAACTCCTGGGGATGAGCCGTAATAAACTGCAGAGCACTTTGAAGTTCATCTGAACTGGTAAAGCCAATCCGGCCCATTCCTGAATCAAGTGCCAGGTGAACCTTTAACCGCCGGTGTTCCTGCGCTAAAAGCGGCTGGGCGGCGGTTAAAAAGGCGGTATCAGCCACCGTCACGGAGAGGTCGTGCATTGCACTGTATACCGCCGTATTGGCCGACGTTACGCCCAGAACCAGAATCGTTTTCGTGATTCCCGCGTTCCGGAGAGCAACCCCTTCGTCAATGACCGCAACACAAAAACCGTCGACGCCCGCTTCCACGGCCGCCTGAGCCACTGGCAATAACCCATAACCGTAGGCGTTGGCCTTAACGACCGCAAACAATGACTGATCGGCGGCCATCCGGGCCCGTTCCCGCCGAATGTTTTCCTTAATTGCTCCTAAATCAATGATTGCCTTGGAGTTCCGGTGCTTTCCAATAATCACTCGTCTTCCCCTCCGTTCTGTTCCAGAATCACTTCCGTCCCCGCCAACTCATCCGTATGGGTGATACTAACATGGGCGGTTAACACTCCTTTCCGGGGATGGGCGGCAAAGTATGGTTTCCCCGCCTTGTCATTTAAAACCGTGAGATCGTGGAACCCCACGCTTTTACCAATTCCCATTCCCAGTGCCTTACTGTACGATTCCTTTGCCGAGAACCGGCCCGCTAAGTATTCAACCTGGCGTTTTGGCGATGGCAACGCATCGTACTGTTCCCGCTCGCGGGGAGTTAGGACGTAGTCAATAAAGTGCTGCTTGGCTGCCGCCCGTTTTATTCGGGCTAGCGGGGCAACGTCAATCCCAATCCCGTAAATCATCCGGTTCCCTCCTTAACTAAACTACTTCTTCTTGCGAATCGTGTATCCGCCTGCCCGCTTGCGGCCATCCTGCCGCGTTCTTGTCCGGCACTTAGTGGTTTTGCGGGAAGAACCTTGCTGCATTTTCCCCCGCTGTTTACCATTCGGCCGGTGCCCCCGGTTATTCTCGTGGTGCCGCCGGGGAAGCGGGCGTTCCGCCGTAATGCGCACGGGAAGCGTTCGCTGCTGGTCCTTGGTTAGTTCATCGACAAACGCCGTGACCAAATCAACCGCATCATTATGTGCTAACAATTGCCGGGCAACATCCTCGTACTTCGTATGGTCGGTTTGTGCCACTAACTCTTGAATTCGCCGTTGCGCCTGGGCAAGCTGGCCCGCAAACGCCTCATCCTGGGTTGGGGGCTTGAGCGGCATCATTCGTTTATTAGTCAGCTGCTCAATCGCCCGAAGGTACGGGCGTTCGTTTCCGGTAACAAAGGTAACCGCCACCCCGTGTTTCCCGGCCCGGCCAGTCCGCCCAATCCGGTGAACGTAGCTCTCTGGGTCCTGGGGAATGTCGTAGTTATATACGTGGGTCACCGCAGAAATATCCAGTCCCCGCGCCGCGACATCCGTTGCGACCAGGACGGCCAACCGCCCCGCACGGAACTGGCGCATGACAAGTGTGCGTTGCTGCTGGGTCAAATCACCGTGGATTCCGCCGGCGTTAAAGCCTCTGGTTTGCAATCCCCGGGTCAACTCATCCACCCGGCGCTTAGTGCGGCCAAAAATAATCGCATACTGCGGGTGTTGGACGTCTAAGAGGCGGGTAAGGGTATCAAACTTTTCCCGCTCCTGAACCCGCACAAAGTACTGGTCAACAAGGTCGGTGGTCAGCTCCTGGGCCTGCACCTTTACGATTGCCGGGTGCGTCATGAACTGCTGGCTGACCTGCATAATTGCTGGGGGCATCGTTGCGGAAAACAGTAACGTCTGCCGCTTCGCAGGAGTCCGTTTAAGAATATGCCGGATATCATCCAAAAAGCCCATATCAAGCATTTCATCGGCTTCGTCCAGCACCACCGTCTGCACGTTACTTAAATCAATGGTGTGGCGGTTAAGGTGGTCAAGGAGTCGTCCCGGGGTTCCCACTAAAATCTGCGGGGGACGCCGTAAACTCCGGATCTGGCGGCGGATATCCGCCCCCCCGTAAACAACCTGCACGTGAGCGCGTTTTTCCTTTCCCAGCTTAAACAACTCTTCCTGGGTCTGCCCGGCCAACTCCCGCGTTGGGGCAATGACCAATGCTTGGATAACGTTCCTTCCCGGGTTAATCCGCTGAAGAAGCCCCAGTCCAAAAGCGGCCGTTTTCCCGGTTCCCGTTTGAGCCTGCCCCACAACGTCTGTCCCGGCTAATTCTAGCGGAATGGTTTTTGCCTGAATCGGGGTGGGCGTGGTGTATCCACACCGGGCAACCGCAGCAAGTAGTTCCTGATCTAAACCTAAATCTGCAAATTGTTCCACGTTTTTCTCCTAACCAACTGACGGTGTTGTCAGCGCCGCCAAGACCTTCTCAAGGTGCACGCCGTGACTTCCCTTCAAGAGAACAATGTCATCGGCTTGCACGGTTGACAATAAATCACTAATTAAAACGGGCTGCTGGGCCAACGGGTACCAGTGAACCTGGTCTTCCCCGTAGCGGTCAGTCAATGCAGCCGCTAAGTTCTTCATCAGGTCACCACACAGGTAAACCTGCTGAATCTTGTGGGGATCGAGGGTATCTGCTAACGCTGCGTGCATCGCCGCCCCCTGCTCTCCAAGCTCCAACATATCACCCAAAACAACGATCCGCCGGCCATCTGTTGGGGCCTTGGCAAACGCCGCTAACACTTCCCGCGCCGCCGTTGGGTTAGAGTTATACACGTCGCTCAAAATCCGCATTCCACTCGGGGCAACCCGCCATTCCGTCCGGTTCGCGGTGAGTGCAAACGTTCCTAGCGCCTCCCGCATATCAGCGGCGGGCACCTTAAATAGCTGCCCTACACTTAACGCTGCCAAAGCGTTCATCACGTTATACGTCCCAATCATATTGACGGTCATCGGCTCATCCGGCCACGCACTAGCCGTAAACGTCGTGGTCGTCGCATCCCCCGTAATTTTCCGGGCAATGAGGTCATCATTTTTCTGCGTTCCAAACGTGCGAACATCCTGCGCTAAATCAACGGTCCGCGCCCGTAACAGCGGCTCGTCACCGTTGTAAACCAGGGTACCGTCCGCTTTCAGCCCGTGGGTAATTTCCATCTTAGCATCCGCAATGCGTTCCCGGGTTCCAAAGAATTCGATGTGGGCTTCCCCAATCATGGTAATCACCGCAACGTCTGGCGACACCAGCTTGCTTAGTGCATCAAGTTGACCGCTCCGGTCCATTCCCATCTCAACGACCAACACTTCCGTCCGTTCATCCATTCCCAGCACGGTAACTGGCACACCGATTTCATTATTAAAGTTGGCGTTCGTCTTATGAACGGTAAAGGTTGTTCCCAGAACCGCGGCAATCATATCCTTCGTGGTCGTCTTACCGTTACTTCCCGTTACGGCAACCACCCGCGGATTAACCCGTTCAAGGTAGTACCGGGCAAGGCGCTGCAGTGCCGCTAGGGTATCCGGCACAACAATTGCGGGCAAGTCCACCGGTGCCGAGCCACGGTCAGCCTGCCATAGCGTTGCTACCGCCCCAGCCTGCTTAGCCGCTGCGACATACGCGTGCCCATCATGTTCGCCAACCAGCGGGATAAACAGTGCTCCTGCGGTTAATTGGCGACTATCAAATCCCACACTTGTAACCGTCACCTGACCAGCGTCAACCGGTTCAGGCGCGGCAAGCGCTTGGGCAACCTCACTTAACTGCATGTTCATATTATGCTTTCCTTCCGTTTCTCAAGGGCGGTCTTCCGCCCGTTCTCCCCGTTATTGTACCATACTGTACTTCCGGTAAAGTGAACCCTAACTATATCCTCCTCATGAATAAAAGTCAATTAAAAACGGTCGTGCCTAACAACAGAAATCAGGCATAAGGTAGCAACAAGGAGGTTACGCATTTTAACGCAACCTCCTTGCTGGAATAATAATTATCCTGTCATTTAATCAATCAAACTACATCGCTTCCAACCGCTTAATCCGATCGGCCACCGGCGGGTGAGTATCAAAGAGGTGGGTCCACGACCGTTTTTTAAACGGGTTAGCAATGTATAACCCGGCGCTACTAGCATCGGCGGCCTTCATTGGCTCACTATCAGTGATCTTTTGCAAGGCACTGATTAAACCATGCGGATTCCGGGTAAGCTCCACCCCCGAAGCATCGGCCAGGTATTCCCGGTTACGAGAGAGAGCCATCTGAGCGAGGGTGGCCGCCAGCGGTCCGAGCAGCAGTACTAACACCGACCCAACGGCAAACACAATTGTTAGTACGCCGTTTCCGTTATCCTCATCATCCCGGTCGACCCGGCCACCGCCCCACCAAAAGAAGCGCATCCCCATGCTTACCAGGACGGACACAACCGAAACGAGGGCAAGCGAAATGGTCTGGAGCCGAATGTCATAATTGCGGATGTGGGAAACCTCGTGAGCAATTACCCCTTCTAGTTCCTCCCGGTTTAGCCGGTCCAACAACCCCTGCGTGACCGCAACCGCCGCTTTCTCTGGCCGGTTGCCCGTCGCAAATGCGTTTGGACTAGGGTCATCAATGATAAACACCCGGGGCATGGGAACATTTGCCGCTAAAGCCATGTCCTCCACCACGTGCCAGAGCTCCGGGTACTCGGCGGCCGTGTGAATCTCCCGGGCATGGTTCATGTTCATGACGATTTCAGTCGACTGACTCCAAGTCACAATGAAGTAAATAATCCCCAAAACCACCGCAGCAACCAGTCCCGCACTGATACTTCCGAAAAACAGGTCCCCCACAGCGGCGCCCACGACCGCAACCAACAAAATAAATGCCGTCAGGACGTAAACCGTGCGGCGTTTATTCTGTGCAATTTGCTGAAACAACACGGCGCATCACCACCTAGAACTTTACTTCTGGGACCTGCTGAGCCTCAGCCGGGGCCTGCAGGTAATCCACCTTAGTTAAGCCGCTTAACCGGGCAATGATGTTCGTCGGGAACGTCACTAATTTCTGGTTAAAGTTGGCCGCCTGGTTATTAAAAAGCTGCCGCGAGTACGCAATCTTGTTTTCGGTGTTACTTAGCTCCTCCTGTAACTGAGAAAACTCTGTGCTGGCCTTCAAATCAGGGTAATTTTCTGATAACGCAAAAATCGACTTTAAGCTATCAGTAATCTGATTAGAAAGTTCCATCTTTTGTTGGTGATCATCTGCCGGAACGTTAACCAACTGGTTCCGCAGCTGCACGACCTGTTCAAAGGTGCTCTTTTCGTGTTCGGCATACCCCTTTACCGTGTTAACCAGGTTCGGAATCAAGTCGTTCCGCCGCTGAAGCTGTACGTCAATCTGGCTCCACGCCTCTTCGGTGTACACCTTGGCCCGTTGAAGCCCGTTATACAAAACAATATAGCCGCCGATTAAAATTACGGCCAACACAATAATAATGATGAGTAACCATTTCATTGTAGTTTCCTCCTTAAAGTTAGCTGTGAACCGAATGTAGGCCAATCATAGCATATTTGCCCTGAAATCCAAATAAGAAATAACAAAAAAGGGAGCCATTAAGCTCCCCCGTGCAGAACCATCTCAAACGATAGCGGAATGCCCGCTCCACAACGGTCATTCCCTTCCCCACAATCCGGTGGTATGGAAGCCTGCAAGTGCGTGTGGTCGGTGCGCCGCAGCGCTGACCACCTCGACTCATCGCATCAAATTCATCCTAGTCCATTTTAAGAAAAAACGCAACGATCATAATTGACATGCTCCTAAAGCAGGCGTTAGTATGACATTATGTCACATGACAAATTGTCATGGAAAATTACACGTTTTAAAGGAGGAGCCCATGCCAACCCAAACATTCCTAAACCTTCCCCAGGAAAAACGGCGCCGCTTAATTGACGCGGCCATTCAGGAATTTTCCCGTGTCCCCGTTAGCGATGCAACCATCAGTCACATTATTAAACAAGCGGGAATCCCCCGGGGGAGTTTTTACCAGTACTTCGAAGACAAGTTTGATCTTCACCACTACATTATCAACCAATTTCGGACATCGTGGATTAACCAGTGGCACAAATTTCAAACTGAGAGTCAGGGAAACCCGTTTGCCGCTATTCGGCAACTTTTCCCCGTTATTCTCGATGATATTACATCACCCCAGTACTACCGCTTCTGGCAAAACACCTTTATTGCCTTTCGTGACCACCAAATGCAACCGCGGAAGAAAAAGAAGCGTCCGGCTAAAAAGCCCGTGCTTACCACCCAAAACGTGGCCCTTGACCGCCTGACGCTTACCGCTGACCAACTTCCCCTACTGCAACAGGAGTTGTTTGCCACCATTTTCTTCGGGATTCGTCTCTATATCATGGCGAGTTACCGCGGGGAAGAGGATCCTCGCCAGCAGGCGCTTGACCAGTTCGATACGCTAATTTCCTGGCTGGAAAACGGTGTTGTGAAACGGGGGGATTCAGATGATTAGACTCATTCGTAAGCGTCTTCCTAAAAAGGCCGTGCTTGGATCATTTGTTTTCATGTTGATTCAGGTCATTACCTTATTGTATTTGCCAACGTTAACGGCCAACATCGTTAACGACGGAATTGCGAAGGGCAACCTGCACGCGATTGTCCGCATTGGGATAATCATGCTGTTCTTCTCCCTAATCAGTATGGGGGCAGCGGCGGCCAACGCCTTCTTCTCCGCCCAGGGTTCCCAAAAGCTCGGGCAGCGCTTACGGAGCGCCGTTTTCCGGAAGGTCATCACCGCCTCCCACGCTGAACGGGAACACTTTGGTACGTCGTCCCTCATCACCCGGACAACCAACGACATCATGCAGATTCAAAACGTTGTCTTAATGTTTTTGCGGTTAATGATGATGGCACCGTTAATGTTAATCTGTGCCAGCGTCTTAGCCTACGCCAAGAGTCCAACCCTCACGCTGGTCTTCATCATTGTTCTCCCCGCCCTCGCCCTGCTGGTCGGCATCATCGTCTACTTTGCCGGTCCGCTCTTTGCGGCCATGCAAAAAAAGCTTGATGCCGTCAACCGGGTCTTCCGGGAAGGTTTGACGGGGGTGCGGGTTATCCGGGCATTCCGTCAGGACCAATTTGAACAGGACCGGTTTGATCGTGTCAACCGGGACTACACGCAAAACGCCGTGAAAGTATACAGCATTACCGCGTTAATGCTCCCCATTGCAACCCTTATCATGAGTTCGACCAACGTGCTCATTACGTACTGGGGAAGCCACCTGATTGCGGTTCAGGCCACGGCAGTCGGAAACATGATGGCGTTTATCGCCTACGCTACCCAGATTTTGATTAGTTTCATGTGGCTTGCAATGGTGTTTGTGCTCGTTCCGCGGGCGCAGGCCTCCGCTAAGCGGTTAAACGCGGTTTTAGATACAACCAGCGCAATTACTGAGCCGCAGCACCCCACCCCAATTAACGCCCAACCAGCTGCCCTGGAATTTGACGCCGTGCAGTTCACCTATCCGGGCGGCGGGGCGCCGGCCCTTGACGCCGTGACCTTCTCGGCCCACGCTGGGGACACGGTGGCCGTAATCGGAAGCACTGGTTCAGGGAAAACCTCCCTGGTCAACCTTATTCCGCGCTTCTACGACCCGTCTGCCGGGACGATCCGGGTAAACGGGGTTCTTGTCCAAGCGATTAGTCTCCACGAGCTCCGCAGTCAGGTTGCCCTGGTCCCCCAAAAAGCAACTCTTTTTAGTGGCACCATCAGAAGTAACATGCTGTGGGGAAAGAAGGACGCAACGGACGAAGAAATCTGGCACGCCCTCACCGTTGCGCAGGCCGCCGACTTTGTCCGCGCCCTCCCGGACCAACTCGATGCACCCGTTGACCAGGAAGGGGCCAACTTCTCTGGCGGCCAACGACAACGGTTGGCGATTGCCCGCGCCCTGGTGAAGGACGCCAGCATTTATGTCTTTGACGATTCGTTTTCTGCCCTCGACTTTCGGACCGATGCCCGCTTACGGACCGCCCTCAAGAATGATCCGCGCATGAAGGAGCGCGTGGTCGTCATCGTTGGGCAACGAATCGCCACCGTGGCGGATGCCGACCCGATCATTGTACTGGATCACGGAAAAATGGTCGGCCGGGGGACCCACCAACAACTCCTGGCAACCAATGCCGTTTACCAGGACATTGTTCACTCGCAGTTAAGAAAGGAGGAGGATCACCGTGCCGAAAAGAGTTCGCGGTAAGGTTCAAAAGCCCAAAAACTTCTGGAAAACAACGGGGCGGCTCCTGGTTTACATGAAAAACCGGTTGTTTGCCATCGCCGTCGTCCTCATCCTGGCGGTGGTTGGCCAGGTTTGTCAGATTCAAACACCGAAGATTCTTGGAAAAGCTACCACCACCATCTTTAAGGGCGTGATGCAGGGAACGGCCATGCAAAAGGCGGGCATTCCCATGAAACACTGGCCAATTGACTTTGCCCGGGTTGGTCATATCCTGCTGATTGTCCTTGGGCTATACGTAATCTCAGCGGTGCTGTCGTTCGGCCAACGCCTAATTATGAACGTACTTGCCCAGCGCTCTGTTTACCAGATGCGCAAACAAATGAAGCATAAGATGATGACAGTCCCGGTCCACTACTACGATGACCACAACAACGGGGACATCATTAGTACCGCCATTAACGACCTGGACAACATTTCGTCGACCCTCCAACAAACCCTTACCCAGCTGGTAACGGCCATTGTTCAGCTGGTGGGGACGTTCTGGTTAATGCTGACCATCAGTTGGAAACTGACCCTCCTGATTGTCCTGGCCATTCCGGTAAGTGCCGTTTTGGTAGGGGTCATTGCCCCGCAGTCGCAAAAGAACTTCACCGCCCAACAAAATCACCTGGGATTACTAAACAACCAGGTTGAGGAAAACTACGCTGCCCAGGAAGTTGTCAAGGCGTTCGCCCGCGAAGAGGACGTGATTGCCCGCTTTGAACAGGAAAATGAGCAGGTTTACCAGGCATCATGGAAGGCCCAGCTTTTCTCAGGCATCATGCGGCCGCTAATGCGGTTTGTCAGCAACCTGAGTTACGTGGTCGTCGCGATTGTTGGGGGCATCGAGGTCACCCACGGCCAGATTTCACTGGGGAACGTTCAGGCAATGCTGCAGTACTCGACCAACTTCTCGCAACCGATTATGCAGCTGGCGAACTTAGCCAACACCATCCAGCTGACAATCGCGTCAGCCGAGCGGGTCTTTGGTGTCCTCGACGAACCAGACATGCAGGAACCACCGACCACCCTTCCCACAGAAAAGGACCCTGCTGGGATTATTGAATTTCAGCACGTGCGCTTCCACTACCCGCACGCTGCGGACCTGATGACCGATTACAACCTGACAGTTAAGCCGGGAGAAATGACGGCCATTGTAGGGCCAACTGGTGCCGGGAAAACCACCATTATTAACCTTCTTGAACGGTTCTACGACGTTACCGGCGGGGTTATCCGGTTAAACGGCCGCGACACCCGGACGCTCAGTCGGGAAGAGGTGCGCTCCCACTTCGCAATGGTGCTTCAGGATACGTGGCTCTTCACCGGAACGATCTGGGAGAACCTCAAATACGGCCGGGAAGATGCCAGCGATGAAGAAATTTACGCTGCTGCGAAGGCCGCCCATGCTGATGAATTTATCCGCCAGCTCCCTGATGGCTACCAAACGGTCCTGACGGAGGGGTCAACCAACATCTCCCAGGGGCAGCGCCAACTACTGACGATTACCCGCGCCTTTGTGGCCGATCCGGAAATCCTGATTCTGGACGAGGCCACCTCCAGTGTCGATACCCGGACCGAACTGCAGATTCAGCACGCCATGAACCGGCTCCTGAAGAACCGGACTAGTTTTGTGGTTGCGCACCGGCTATCAACAATTCAAAGTGCGGACCAGATTATCGTAATGAACCACGGACAGATCGTGGAAACCGGAACGCATAACACACTCTTAGCACAGAACGGGTTCTACGCCGATCTGTACAATTCCCAGTTTGAAGGCAACGTCACAATGGATGAAGGAGGGTTAGCATGAAGAAACACCTAATCACCATCGCAACGGTTCTAGGCTTTGGTGGCCTGCTTGCCGGCTGCCAATCCCAGATTACAACCACAGCCAAAACGTACCAGCAAACGGGCATTGTCGCCACCATTAAGGGCCACGCTGCTGGCAAGACTATCAGGTACCGGATTGGGAACGGCAAACCGCACACGGCTTCCGTCCACAACCATTCGTTTGTGGTTACGGTCGCGCCAACCCCGCACGAACAAACCGTGACCCTCCTTTCTTCCCACGCACCGCGCCACCAGGTTACGGTTAAGGCGGCCACACCCCTAGGAAGTTACCCCCAGTTTGCCCAGCGGTATAACCAAATCATTACCATGGCACACCTGTCTCCCAAGCAGCAACGGCAACTGCAAGCAGCAACTGCGATAAAGAAAAACCCCCAGGCGGCACAAAGTAACCCGCAACTTTTGCAACAAACCCAGCAGGCCCAGGATATCCTCGCCCAGGCCCGCCAAAAAACGCGTGCTTGCCAGCTTCCTGCTTACCGTCAGGGCGTCCATCCCCTGGTTAGGACGAATGCTTACACCCTGCGGGGAAACATGCAGGATAATCAGCTAATGGGGGTTACCATGATTATTCCGCTTCACAGCCTCAAGAATAAGCAGGCTGCCCGGCAGTTTGGGACCGCCTTTATGGCCCTGAGTCAAGCATGTGGGGCAAACGGGAAACAGGTTTTGCGGGCGTTTAAGCGGGCCACTAACCACCAAAAAACACAACAAACAACCCTCAAAACGATTACCAACCACGGCGTCCACTACCAGGTCGCCTTCTCGCCGAACGGGTTGTACGTCTACGTTACTAAGTAAGACGCCCCTCAGCGTAAGCAAAAAGGAACCAGGACTCCATTTTGGAATCCTGGTTCCTTTTTCTTATCCCCTTATTCCGTCTTATTCAACGGCGTCAGGGTGATTATCCTCATTCATCTTAAGCTGCTTTTCGACGTCGGAAATCGAGTATACGCTGTCCGTCGCAATGGCATCGGGCGTTTCCGGCTCGATGTTGCGGTACTTCGGCATTCCTGTTCCGGCTGGAATCAGCTTCCCGATAATGACGTTTTCCTTCAGTCCAACTAATGGATCGTTCTTGCCCCGAATAGCGGCATCCGTCAGAACCCGGGTTGTTTCCTGGAATGATGCGGCTGACAGGAAACTGTTGGTTTCCAGTGATGCCTTCGTAATTCCAAGAAGCACTGGCCGGGCCGTTGCTGGCGTCTTGCCGGCGTAAAGGGCCTGCTCGTTATTATCGGTGAAGTCGCCGATATCAAGCAGCGTCCCTGGGAGCATGTCGGTCTCACCTGGATCCATGACACGGACCTTGCGGAGCATCTTCCGGGCCATTACCTCAACGTGCTTGTCGGCAATGTCCACCCCTTGCATCCGGTAAACCTTCTGGATTTCAGCCAGAATGTACTTTTCGGTTGAAAGGGTGTCGCGCACCTGAATCAGTTCCTTCGGGTCGATTGAACCAACCGTCAACGGGTCACCCCGGTGAACCTCATCACCTTCAGCAACCTTTAGAACGGAAGTAAATGGCAGATCGTACGTCCGCGTATCCGTCTCACCCTTAACGGTGATCGTCTTCGTCCGTTCGGCCGGGTTCTCCTCGATTGCATCGATAACCCCCGTAACCTCAGTAATGATTGCGCGTCCTTTCGGGTTCCGGGCTTCAAAGATTTCTTCGACACGCGGTAACCCTTGGGTAATATCGTCACCGGCAACCCCACCTTGGTGGAAGTTCCGCATTGTCAGCTGCGTCCCTGGTTCACCAATTGACTGGGCAGCCACTGTTCCGACGGCTTCACCAACTTCAACGGCATCACCAGTAGCCATGTTCCGGCCGTAGCACTTCTTGCATACCCCGTGCCGGGTATTGCAGGTAAATGCTGACCGGATCGTAACCCGCTTGACTCCAGCATCAACAACCCGCTGGGCGTCATCCTCGTCCATTAAGTGGTCGGCTGGAACAAGCACTTCGCCAGATTCTGGGTCGTGGATGGACTTCATCGTGTACCGGCCAAGAATCCGGTCGTACAGTGGTTCAACGATTTCGTCGTTATCGTCCCGGATGTCCGTGACAATCAATCCGCGGTCAGTGCCACAGTCTTCTTCCCGGACAATCACGTCCTGGGCGACGTCAACCAGCCGCCGGGTCAGGTACCCAGAGTTGGCCGTCTTCAGGGCGGTATCCGTCATCCCTTTCCGGGCCCCGTGGGAGGAAATGAACATTTCCATCACGGATAACCCTTCCCGGAAGTTTGAGATAACTGGCAGTTCCATGGTCTTACCGTTCGGGGCAGCCATCAAACCACGCATCCCAGATAGCTGAGTAAAGTTGGAGATGTTCCCCCGCGCCCCGGAATCCGACATCATCTGGATTGGGTTGGACGGGTCAATGTCTTCAACCAGCCGCTGCTGGATCTGGTCCTTCGCGTCGTTCCAGATTGAAATTACCTGGTTGTACCGTTCGTCATCCGTGATAAGTCCGCGCCGGAACTGCTTGGCCACCATTGCGACCTTCTTCCGGGCTTCCGCCACAATTTCTGGCTTTTCAGGGACTTCCGTTACGTCGATAAACCCAACGGTTAACCCGGACTTCGTTGATTCGAAGTACCCGAGATCCTTCATCCGGTCCAGTAACTCGGACGTTTCCGTCACCTTGAACTTCTTGTAGACAGCAGCAATGATGTCTGACAAGAAGCCAGACTTGAACGGCGGAACAATGTCCGTCTTGTTCATGTAGTCCATGATGTCCTGGCCTGGTTCAAGGAAGTACTTGTCCGGAACTTGCCCGTACAGGTTGTCATCCGTTGGCTCGTTCAGGTACGGGAAGTCGGTTGGCAGAATCTCGTTAAAGATTGCCTTTCCGGCCGTCGTCACCATAATTCGGTCCTTCTGCCAGTCGGTAAACGGCTTCCCCTGCTTTGCGAGTGAGGCGGTTTCCAGCCCAATCCGCGTGTGCAGGTGGACATAGTTGTTCTGGTAGGCTAACCGGACTTCGTTAACGTCCTTAAAGATCATGCCTTCGCCTTCACGGCCCTTTTCTTCGGTCGTGATGTAGTAGTTCCCGATCGTCATATCCTGGGATGGTGAAATGATTGGTTTCCCATCCTTAGGTGCCAGAATATGATGGGCAGCCAGCATTAACAGCCGGGCTTCCGCTTGAGCTTCCGCTGACAACGGTACGTGGATCGCCATTTGGTCCCCGTCAAAGTCGGCGTTGTAGGCTTCACATACTAACGGGTGGAGCCGCATAGCCTTTCCGTCAACCAGCTTTGGTTCGAAGGCCTGAATCCCTAACCGGTGCAGCGTAGGTGCCCGGTTCAACAGAACAGGGTGTTCCTTGATAACGTCTTCGAGAACATCCCAAATGTCATCATCCTGCCGTTCAATCTTCCGCTTAGCGTTCTTAATGTTGGAAGCCATGTCACGCTTCTCTAATTCGTGCATCAAGAACGGCTTGAATAATTCAAGCGCCATTTCGTGCGGAATTCCCATCTGGTTTAACCGCAGGCTTGGGCCAACGTCAATAACGGAACGACCAGAGTAGTCAACCCGCTTCCCCAGCAGGTTCTGCCGGAACCGTCCCTGCTTCCCTTTCAGCATGTGGGAAAGGGACTTCAGTGGCCGGTTTCCTGGGCCGGTAACCGGCCGGCCACGCCGTCCGTTATCAATCAGGGCGTCAACGGCTTCCTGGAGCATCCGCTTTTCGTTTTGCACGATGATTCCCGGCGCATTTAAGTCCAGCAACTTCTTTAACCGGTTATTCCGGTTAATTACCCGCCGGTACAGGTCGTTAAGGTCGGACGTTGCAAACCGACCCCCTTCGAGCTGAACCATTGGCCGTAAGTCAGGCGGAATGACCGGGATGGCATCCATTACCATCCACTCCGGCCGGTTCCCCGACTTCAGGAAGGCTTCAAGGATGTCTAACCGGCGGACTGCCCGGGTCCGTTTCTGCCCCGTTGCTTCCCGCAGTTCGTCCTTTAATTCCGCGCATTCCTTTTCCAGGTCAACGTCGGCCAACAGTGCCCGAACTGCTTCGGCCCCCATGCTAGCCTGGAATTCGCTTCCGAACTCTTCGCGCTTTTCGCGGTATTCCTGCTCGGTTAACAGCTGCTTCTTTTCAAGCGGCGTTTCCCCCGGGTCCGTAACCACGTATGATGCGAAGTAGATGATTTCTTCCAATGCCCGCGGGCTCATGTCTAAGACGAGCCCCATCCGGCTTGGAATCCCCTTAAAGTACCAGATGTGGGTTACAGGTGCGGCCAACTCAATGTGGCCCATCCGCTCACGCCGCACCTTGGCGTTCGTGATTTCAACCCCACACCGGTTGCAGACGTCGCCTTTGTACCGGATGCCCTTGTACTTTCCACAGGCACATTCCCAGTCCTTAGTTGGGCCGAAAATCCGCTCGTCAAACAGCCCGTCCTTTTCGGGCTTCAACGTCCGGTAGTTAATTGTTTCAGGCTTCTTGACTTCCCCGTAAGACCAACTCCGAATCTTATCGGAGGAAGCTAAGCCAATCTGCATGCTATCGAATTTATTAACATCGATCACTGAACCAACCTCCCTTTCGTTGTGTTATTCATTATTCTGCATCGTTATCCGTTGCCGCATCGTCGTCCTTGGAAACGTCGTTTTCCTCAGCCTCCCGCTTCTTTGCAGCTTCTTCCTTTGCCTTCTTGGCAGCCTGCTCCCGGGCTACCCGGCTCAGTGCATCGACGTTAACGATGTTATCGTCCTCTTCGTCCATATCACGCAGTTCGATTTCCTTCTTGTCGGCGTCCAGAACCTGCATGTCTAACCCTAATGCTTGCAGTTCCTTAACAAGCACACGGAATGATTCTGGGACTCCTGGCTGCGGAATTGGTTCGCCCTTAACGATTGCTTCGTAAGCCTTAACCCGGCCCACAACATCATCTGACTTGTACGTCAGGATTTCTTGCAGAGTGTATGCAGCCCCGTAAGCTTCCAGGGCCCACACTTCCATTTCACCAAACCGCTGACCACCAAACTGGGCTTTCCCACCAAGTGGCTGCTGGGTAACCAGTGAGTATGGTCCGATTGACCGGGAGTGAATCTTATCTTCAACCATGTGGGCGAGTTTCATGTAGTACATGACCCCAACGGCAATCCGGTTATCAAACGCTTCTCCGGTCCGGCCATCGTACAGGACAGACTTTCCGTCATCCGGTAACCCGGCTTCCCGCAGTGCATCCCACATGTCTTCGTCGGTCGCCCCGTCAAAGACCGGTGATGCGACGTGCACGCCAAGTTCCTTTGCGGCCATCCCAAGGTGCAGGTCCAATACCTGCCCGATGTTCATCCGGGATGGAACCCCCATTGGTGACAGCATAATGTCGATTGGGGTTCCGTCCGGCATAAACGGCATGTCTTCTTCAGGGATCACGATTGAAACCGTCCCCTTGTTTCCGTGCCGGCCGGCCATCTTATCACCAACCTGGAGCTTCCGCTTCTGGGCGATGTAAACCCGCACCATCATGTTGACCCCTGGTGAAAGTTCATCCCCGTTTTCACGGGTGAAGATCTTAACGTCCTGGACGATTCCGCCACCACCGTGTGGAACCCGCAGGGAGGTATCCCGGACTTCACGAACCTTTTCACCAAAGATGGCGTGCAGCAACCGCTCTTCCGCGGATAATTCCGTCATTCCCTTTGGCGTAACCTTTCCGACCAGAATATCACCGTCGTGGACTTCGGCCCCAATCCGGACAATTCCGAATTCGTCAAGGTCTTTTAAGGCGTCTTCCCCAACGTTTGGAATTTCACGCGTGATTTCTTCCGGCCCAAGCTTAGTGTCCCGGGCTTCGCTTTCGTGTTCTTCGATGTGGATTGACGTGTAGACGTCTTCCTTAACCAACCGCTCGTTGATGGCGATGGCATCTTCGAAGTTGTACCCGTCCCAGGTCATGAACGCAATCAGTGGGTTTTGTCCCAGCGCTAATTCACCCTGGTCCATTGCCGGCCCGTCTGCCAGTACTTCATCAGCCTCAACCTTGTCACCCACGCGAACAATTGGGGTCTGGTTGTAGTTCTTTCCCCCGTTTGACCGGCGGAACTTCATCAACTTGTACGTGTCAAGGGAACCGTCCTCCCGCCGAACGCGGATTTCCTTCGCATCAACGTACTCAACCGTCCCGGCATTCTTGCATAGCAGAGCAACCCCTGAGTCGTGGGCCGCCTTGTATTCAATCCCCGTTCCGACAAGCGGAGCGTGCGGATCAATCAACGGCACAGCCTGCCGCTGCATGTTAGCCCCCATCAGGGCCCGGTTGGAGTCATCGTTTTCAAGGAACGGGATACATGCCGTAGCGACGGCAACAACCTGCTTCGGGGACACGTCCATGTAGTCGACCTTGTCCACGGAGATTTCGATGTTGTCATCCTTGTGCCGGGCCATAACCACCTTATCCTTGAAGGATCCGTCATCGTTTAACGGTGAGTTAGCCTGCGCAACAACGTAGTTATCTTCCTCGTCAGCCGTCAGGTAATCAATCTTGTCCGTTACCTTGTGGGTATCCCATGAAACCCGGCGGTACGGCGTTTCGATGAACCCGTACTTGTTAACCCGGGCGTAGGTTGACAGACTGTTAATCAACCCGATGTTCGGTCCTTCAGGCGTTTCAATCGGGCACATCCGGCCGTAGTGCGTGTAGTGCACGTCCCGGACTTCGTAGCCGGCCCGGTCACGCGTCAATCCACCCGGTCCAAGGGCTGATAACCGCCGCTTATGCGTTAATTCGCCCAGCGGGTTCGTCTGGTCCATGAACTGGGATAACTGGGAACTACCGAAGAATTCCTTGATTGAGGCAACGACCGGCCGAATGTTAATTAACTGTTGCGGAGTGACCGTTGCAGTATCCTGGATGGACATCCGCTCACGCACAACCCGCTCCATCCGGGAAAGCCCAATCCGGAACTGGTTTTGCAGCAGTTCACCCACGGAACGAATCCGCCGGTTCCCTAAGTGGTCGATGTCATCCGTTGTTCCAATGCCTTCCTGTAAGTTGAAGAAGTAGTTAATGGAAGCCACGATGTCGGCCGGCGTAATGTGCTTGTAGTTCAAGTCAACGTTGCCGTTCCCGATCATGTTGAGTTCCTGCTCCGGGTTCTGTTCGGAGTAAACCTTGATGATCTGCAGCTTCATTGGCTCCTGAACAACACCATCTTCGGCCGGATGGAAGGTCACCATCTTAAAGTCATCCCGCTTCAGATATGGTGCCAACTTGTCCATTACCCGCTTGTCCAGCAGGTCACCCTTCTTAACAAGGATTTCTCCCGTATCCGGGTCTGCCAGAGTTTCAGCAATCCGCTTGTTTAACAGCCGCCGCTTGAGGTCAAGCTTCATGTTCATCTTGTAGCGGCCAACAGCTGCCAGGTCGTACCGCTTCGGGTCAAAGAACCGGGCTGTCAGTAAGCTCCGGGCTGAATCAGCCGTCTTTGGTTCACCTGGCCGCAGCCGTTCGTAAATGTCTTTCAGTGATTCCTCTACCCGGGAATCTTCCGTATTCTTGTGGATATCCTTTTCCAGTGTCAGCATCAAGCTGTCAGTTTCCCCGAGCATCTCAATGATTTCACTGTCAGAACCGTATCCCAGGGCCCGAATCAGCTCGGTAATCGGGAGTTTCCGCGTCCGGTCAATCCTCACGTACCCGATGTCCTTGGTGTCCGTTTCATATTCGAGCCAAGCACCCCGGTTCGGGATTACGGTTGTTCCGTAACTCGTCCGGCCATTCTTATCAACTTCAGAGTTGTAGTACACCCCCGGAGAACGGACCAGCTGGGAAACAATCACCCGTTCAGCCCCGTTGATAATAAACGTTCCCTGCTTGGTCATCAGCGGGAAGTCCCCGAAGAAAACGTCCTGGGACTTGATTTCACCGGTTTCCTTATTAATTAAACGTAAGGTCACGTGTAACGGTGCTGAGTAGTTGGCATCGTGCTGCCGTGCTTCCTCCACCGTATACTTTGGTTCTAATAACTGGTAATCAACAAATTCAAGCGACAGGTTGCCAGCGAAATCTTCAATTGGCATAATGTCTTCGAACATTTCGCGTAACCCTTCATCAAGGAACCAGTTGTACGAATTCGTCTGAATTTCAATCAGATTTGGGAGATCCAAAACCTCCTTGATCCGGGAGTAACTTCTCCGTACACGGTGCTTGCCGTATTTTACCAAGTGTCCTGCCAAGCTGTTCACCCCTCATTAAGATTCTGTGAATTCAGCAATGTTACATTTTTGTTACAAATGACTAAAATCACCCTTCGCGCGGCTTTTTTAGCAAAAAAAAACCAAAAACAGTTTCAAACGGGCTGTCCCGCCATCACTATTTTTGCTTCTTCATAACCTAGTATGGACAATAGATCACACTAGATTGCTAAATTCACAGTTTTTTCAATCACGTATTCTACCTTGAATCTACTAATAAGTCAACAGTCTTCTCACTTAGGCGTCACCGTAATCTGTCCCTGCCGGGCACCAACGGTCACCGTCATTCCCGCAGTCACCGTTCCCGCTAAAATTGCGGTACTTAACCGGTCCCCAACTAGCCGCTGCAAGGCCCGCCGCAGCGGCCGGGCACCATACTCCGGCTTGTAGCCCGCAGCCACAACCGCATCAACGGCTGCCGGAGTAACCCGCAACTGGATTCCCTGGTGCTCAAGGCGCGCTGCCAACGGTTGCACCATCAGCCGGACAATCTGCCGTAGTTGTGGTTTGGTCAACGCACGGAAGACGAGCACGTCGTCAATCCGGTTAATGAATTCGGGCCGAAAATGCCGTTTCACCGCCGCATGGACTGCTGCCGCCATTGCATCGTAATCGTCGGCGACGTTCACCGCGCCAAACCCAACACTCTTCTCGTCCCGCAGCGTGGTTGCCCCGAGGTTGGACGTCATGATAATGATCGTATTCCGAAAATCAACCTTCCGGCCCTTCGAATCGGTCAAAAAGCCGTCATCCAACACCTGCAACAGGAGGTTGAACACGTCCGGGTGGGCCTTTTCCACCTCATCAAACAGCACCACCGAGTACGGGTGTTGCCGCACTTGCTCGGTCAGCTGACCGCCCTCGTCAAACCCCACATATCCGGGCGGAGATCCGACCAACCGACTGGCATTAAAGCGTTCCATGTATTCACTCATATCGATCCGAATCAGGTTGTCTGCATCACCGAAAACGCTGGCTGCCAACGCCTTCGCCAGTTCCGTTTTCCCCACGCCGGTTGGTCCCAGGAACATAAACGAGCCAAGGGGCCGCTTGGAGGAACTAACCCCGCTCCGGGCCCGGCGAATTGCCCGGGCAACCGCACTAACCGCTTCGTCCTGACCAATTACCTGCCGGTGAAGCTCACGTTCAAGGTGTACGAGGCGTTGCTGTTCACTCCGGGTAATCTGCGTAACCGGAACTCCCGTCCACGCGGCGACCACCGCCGCAACATCCTCTGCCGTGACGGTCCCCTGCGCCCGGCGCTGTTCCTTCCGGGGAGTGGTGTTTCTTAATTTAACCGCCCGGGAGAAGTCCCCCTGTTCAAGGGCTTTCTGGAACTGCTGGGTGGTGTCATCCCGAACGGCGTCCCGGTTCTTTCGCTGGGCAACCCGCAGCTGAACGTGAGCGGCCGCCTCGTCCATCAAATCAATCGCCTTGTCCGGTAATTGCCGCGCGGGAAGGTAGCGCACGCTAAGGCGCACCGCCGCATCCAGGGCATCATCGCTAATCCTTACCCCGTGGTGCTGTTCGTACCGGGAACGCAATCCCCGTAAAATCATCCCGGTTTGCTGGGCGGTCGGTGCTACTACTGGCACCCGGGCAAACCGGCGTTCAAGCGCTGGGTCCGCCGCCACGTACTTTTGAAATTCAGTCTGGGTGGTTGCCCCAATTACCTGAACCGTTCCCCGGGCCAGCGCAGGCTTCATGATGTTTGCCGCATCAATGGCTCCCTCTGCGCCCCCGGCACCAACGAGGGTGTGGAGCTCGTCAACGAAGAGAATAACGTGCCCATCCCGGTTAACTTCGGCTAACACCGCTTTTAACCGGTCCTCAAATTCACCGCGGTACTTTGTTCCCGCAACAAGCGCGCCCATCTCAAGGACCATTAACCGGACTGAGCGTAAGGATGCCGGAACCTTCCCGGCAACGATCTGCTGGGCAAGGCCCTCAACAACTGCGGTCTTTCCAACGCCGGCATTTCCCAGAAGAACCGGGTTATTCTTTGTCCGCCGGCTCAAGACCTGAATCAACCGGTCAATTTCCGTCTCCCGGCCCAAAACGGGGTCTAGCTTCCCCGCCCGGGCCTGAGCCGTCATGTCGGTGGCAAGCTTGTCCAGTGTTGGGGTGGCGGATTGCTGCGTCGCCTTATCCTCCCGCCGAAGTTCTTTTTGCAGTTTACGGTAATCCGCGCCCGTCATTCCGAGCTGTTTGAGAACCCGCTGCCGTAACTGCCGCACATTAACTCCCAGGTTCACCAGAACCTGAACGCCGAGCGTCTGTTCGTTTTGCAATAATGCTAACAAGAGCAGGCCAGTATCAACCTCTTCCCGGTCCAATAACCGCGCCATTGTTTGCGCCCGGTCCCTAATCGCCTGGACCCGGGGCGATTCTGCGTGCTGGGTGCGCCGCCAGTGCTTTCCGGGGCGAATCATTCCGCCAAGCTGATCAATCACGTCAGCGGGGGTGATGATCTCCTGGCGTAAAACAAGCCCGGCGACCCCGTCTTCTTCGGTTAATAACCCCAATAACAGGTGGGGCGTTGATACGGTATCGTGGTGACACCGCCGGGTTTGATCCGCCGCCATTTTCAGGACGTGCCGGGCACTCTCTGTATACTTAACTGCCATTCAATTACCACCTCACCGTTAGTCCGCACACCGTAACCGGTTAAGCAGGGCCACCATCATTCGCGCTCGCATCGTGGCTTCAACCATCCGGTCACCGACATTTAACGCATCGTGTCCCATCACCGTTAACAGAAGGCTTCCTTCCTTCCGGGACAGCAATTTGTTTTCGTACAACGTCTGAACGATATGGAGGGCGTCCGCTGCACTCAGCTGATCGCCCACCATATCAATTAGTTGGTCAAGGATCCGGGCATCGCTTACCAGGTCGACCTTTTCAATCCGAATGTAGCCGCCCCCACCCCGTTTACTCTCAACCAGGTAACCGTCCTGCACGGTAAACCGGGTTTTAATTACGTAGTTAATCTGCGACGGGACGACATCAAAGCGTTCAGCGACTTCCGAACGTTTAATTTCAACCTGCCGGCTTTCTGCCAAAATTTCCTTTAGGTACCGCTCGATAATGTCAGAAACGTTTCTACTCTGCACCGAAGCCACCTCCTTGTCTGACTATCTTTGACTAAATTATAGATGATTTTCAGGCGGTTGAAAAGAAGCAACTAGCTACTAAAAAAAGGAGGCTGCGACCTCCGTCACAGTCCCCTCCTTAGGGCTTAGTAAATGGTAGTTTCCCACCACTTGCTTATTCTATTATTCGTGCCGTTTCCGGAACGCAATTACCCCGGCAACTGCAAGCACAACGACCCCAACAACTACCAGTCCACCGGCGATCATATCACCCGTGTCTGGTAATCCGTTGTTTCCGCTCCGCTTGTTTAACTGCTGCTTCCCGCCGCCGTTTTGAACGCGAGGAGCGGCAACCTTACTCTGAGAACTTGCGCTACTCGATGAGCTTACCACTGACGGTGTCGTGTTAACCGTTGATGGTGTAACCGGCGTGTTAACAACACTTGAAACCGGCGTTGTCGGGCGCGGCTGCGTTGTTGTCGCTGCCGGTGCCGGCGTGCTGGTTGACGTCGTCGTTATCGGTGCAACCGGCGTGCTTGAGGTTGAACTCGTTACCGGAACAACCTGCCGGTGGCTAGACTGTGATGCGCTGCTGCTTGATGAACTCGAGCTTGAACTCGGGACAAGTGCTGGCACACTGCTTGATGATGACGGCGTAATCATCGAACTACTGCTGCTTGGCAAACTCTTTGATGAGCTGCTGGAGCTTGAACTAGAGCTCGATGAGTGGCTGCTTGATGAGCTGGGACTCGATGAGCTCGAGCTTGACGTTCCAGTTCCCTGATCAACAATGACGTTGTCGGCCGTTTGGTTCCCGTTAATGAGAACAACCGGTTCATCATCGACGATCTTAACCTGGATCGACTCGTTGTTAATCTTGTAGCCGTTTGGCGCCTTGATTTCCTTAACGGTGTACGTGTCGTTGTTAGTTAACCCGGTAAACTCAACTTCTCCGGCAGCGTTTGACGTTACCTTCTGGTCCTGACCGTTTCCGGTTAACTCGAAGATTGCTCCAGGAAGGGCGTTCCCGTCGTTATCCTGCTTATCAAATATAACCCCGTCCTTTGGCTGGGTCCCCCAGATATCGTTGTGCCACGAGTTGGCAACAATTCCTTCAACCTGGCCAGTCTGAGTTCCGTTCGGGTTTTTCTGGTTAGCAGTGTTGGTCCAATTATTAACCTTTGAATTATCCGTTGGTAACTTCGTCTGGTACGTAATCGTGTACGCAATCGTTTCGAAGTTCCCGTTGGTTAAGGAACCATCCTGGTTATTTAACTTGGCGATCATCTGCAGTTCAGCAGCGACCTTGCTGCCATCCAGACTCAGGGTAAACCCGTACATTTTGCCCTAGTCCGGGTGAACATTTGACCCCTGTTGTTCGCCCGGTTTTTCCTGATGGGCCGCCCATTTCACCTTCCTGGCCATCATCTGCGTCGTAATCCAGATTACCAGGATAACCGCAATGGCCGAATACAGCACCATCATACATTCCGAAACAAAAATCTTCGAATTCAGGTAGTAACCAAACGTCGCCTTTAGTTTATACAACAGGACAAATAGGGCCAGGTCGCCCCCAAACATTCCAAAGAACAGCGTGTTAAACGTCATTCCCATAATTTGAAAACCAATGTTGCGCCCACTCCGGCGGACGGCCGCCACGCTAATTCCCGGATTCTGCTCAATCACTTCCCGCAACCCACTCGCAATGGCAATTGCGGCCTCCGAAATCGCTCCAAGGGTGCTCAGCAGCGTCGTGGCAATCGTGATTGATTCGAAGTTGACTCCCACAAGGAGAGTAAACTGCTCAATTTCATCCGTTTGTTCGTTACTGAAGCCCTTAATCTGGGCAAAGTGGTCCAGCGGAACAATGAGGACAATCATCACGCACAGCACAATGAGGGTTGCAATAAAGGCAATCCGTGCCGTTTGCTCGTCGTCGTTTCCCAAATAAATCGTAATCGCAAGGATTGCAATTCCAACAAACAGAGCCACCCAGATTGGGGCAAAACCCGCGGAGATTAAAATAATCGCAATAAACATCAAAATAAAGTTGAGGGCGACACTTCCAAAGGCAGCAATCCCCCGTTTGCCACCGGCAAGGCACATCAGTACCGCCATCACAATCGTTAACGCACTAATTGAAGCCATTTGACCGTTCCTTCTTTCCTAATACGACCGCTGCCAGGCAACTTGCCGACGGAATCACCAGCGCAATTCCAATGCCACTGATGAGGGCCTGGATAATTCCCAGTTCCATCGTCCACTGGAACGTGTATCCAATTGGGTTTCCCGTTCTGAAGTAAAGAACGGCTATCGCAATCGTTTCCGCAAAAAAGATCAGGAGTAAGACGTTAATCAGCGGTCCTAAAATTGACCGGCCGACTTCCTGGCCCGACTTAAACAGCTGCAGCCGGGAAACATCCGGGTCCGCCCGGTGCATTTCAAACAGGGTCGAAACAATGTCGGTCGCGGCATCCATAACCGCTCCTAAAAGGCCAATTACGGTCGCCGATAAAAATAGCTCCTGTGGCGCCTGGGTAGCATACCCTAACGCTTCGTAATGCACCCCCGCATTATGCGTAAGTTGAAGTGTTCCAATCCCAATTACAAACGCCAACGTGGTCCCGGTCACAATCGCCAAAAACGTCACCAGACACTGGCGGTTCACCCCAATGACCAGGCACAACGTTAAGCCCGTAAAAAGCACCGCGCTCAACGCAAACAACCAGAAGAAGTGGGTGAGGTTTAGGGTGACGTCCAACTGAACAAAGAACAAGAACAAAATAAAGTTAATTGCCACACTCAATAACGTCCGCAACCCGTGCGCGTGCATCACCAGGTACAAAAGAACGACGACCAACCACGCTAGCATTAACAGCGTCGTATCCCGTTTAAACCGCGAAGCAGTCGCGTAATCCGTTCCGTGAACCCGCCGAATATTTGTCAGAAAAATATGTTGCCCGCGGTGGAAATCCTGGTCGAGTGCACCTGACCGCGAGAACGTGTTATGAATGATAATCCGTCGGCCCCGGTGACGGCCGTTTGTTTGCACCACCGTGAGCCGTTGCCGGGTTTGGTAATCGACATTCTTGTACTGATCGGTCTGCCGGACTGCCTTCCCGTCCTTTACCGCAACGACTTCCCCAATTGCTTGGTGATACATGAAATCATCGTGTGTACTAAAAAGAAATAGGGCTACCCCGCTCAGGAGAATCACCGCAATTTCAATCAATGTCCGTCGTTTTAACTTCATCAAATCCCAGCTTTCATAAAGTGTTCCGGTTCGTCATTCCCGGGCGTTTGCTGGGGCACCGAACACTCTGAGAAGGTTTCCCTTAGATTTTCGGGCCCATCCGGTCATTTGCCGACGACACCGTTACCCCCACAAAATAACATTATCCGGTTAACTTGGAAAGGTTTAGTACCGGATTGAACTTAATTCTTACCTTTCTTATAATGTTCGTAACAGGGAGGGGTTTCGGATGAAAAGTAATCGTCAAATTCTTGAATTGCTAGCAACCACGGCCGGGTTTATTTCGGGACAAGCCATCGCTGACCAGTTAGGGTGCTCACGCACCGCCGTATGGAAGGGAATTAACGCCCTGCGCGATGAGGGGTACACCATTGAAAGTGGCGGCAAACGCGGGTACCACCTAGCTGACAACGGCAAGCTCGCCGTGCCCCTAATCCAGCGGGCAATGCGTTCCACCACTCCCTTAGAAATTAAGGTTACCGCCACCCTCCCGTCAACGAACGCGAAGGCCAAGGAGCTTAGCACCCAACACCCCACGACTCCCATTGCCATTATCGCGGACACCCAAACAGCGGGGTACGGCCGGCAGGGACGCACATTCTTTTCCCCCGCAGGAACGGGAATCTACGTTACGCTTCTTCTCCCGCACCTAACTGGTTCCCTTAATCCGGGACTCCTCACGACCAGTACGGCCGTCGTCCTAAGCCAAACAATTAGTCGGCTTCTTCACGTGGAACCGACAATCAAGTGGGTCAACGACGTCAACGTTAACGGGCAAAAAATTGCCGGAATCTTAACGGAGGGGATCGCTGACCTTGAAACCCACGGTCTGGGGGCGGTGATTATCGGAACGGGAATTAACTACCTCACCCCCGCGGCCGCCTTTCCCCCGGAAGTAGCTGCTCGGGGTGTTGGCACCCTGGAACCCGCCGCGAAAAAGGCGGGTATTTCCCGGAACGGTTTTATCGGCGCCTACCTTGACGGCTTGTTAGAAATGCTAAAAAGTTACACCACCGGCCAGTACATGGACGAATACCGCAAGCGGTGCGATTTAATCGGGAAAGCCGTCACCATCCAGCAGGGAACGGAAAAGGTTGTCGGAACCGTCCAAACCATCAACGATACCGGGCAATTAGTGCTAACAACCGGTCAAACGTTTAGCGCGGGTGAAGTCACCAAGGTGCGGGCACAATAACCAAAAAATAAGCATAATTAATAGCGGGTAATTCCTCCTGGAAACTACCCGCTATTGCTTTTAGTTAAACAGTCAACGGAAAACTTTGTTAGTTATGGATTTGGAGAATGCCCCGTTTCCTGTAAATAACTTACTTTAACTTAGCTGCAGCTGCTTCATCCACAATTACCGTGACGTTTGGGTGCCGCTGCAAAATACTTGCCGGAACCTCCGGCGTTACCGGGCCGTCAACCATCGCTGCGATGGCATCTGCCTTCTTATCACCAAATGCCTCCAGCAGAATCTGCTTTGCTGCCATGATCTGTCCGATTCCCATTGAGTAAGCGTACTGCGGCACGTCCGCCTCGTTATCAAAGTAACGGGCGTTCGCCTCGATCGTTGATTCCGTCAACTTAATCTTCCGGACCTTCCCGTCAACTGGGGATCCTGGTTCGTTGAAACCGATATGGCCGTTTCGCCCGATTCCTAACAACTGTAAATCAACCGGATGAGCAGCAATCACTTCGTTATACCGCGCAACCTCAGCGTCTGGATCTGCCGCCAACCCATCAGGAAGGTAGTTGGCCTTAAACGGCTTAGCATCAAACAAGCGCGTCCGCATGTAGTAGTTGTAGCTTTGCGGGTCGTCTGGTCCCAACCCCACGTATTCGTCCAGGTTAACTGATGTGCACCGGCTAAAGTCCAAGTCACTGGCAACCAGTTCCTTGTACGTTGTCTCAGGGGTGCCACCCGTCGCTAACCCGAACGTCCGCGCACCGTTTGCCAGTGCCGCTTCAAAGACCTTCAGGGCTTCCTTGCCCCCGTCGTTTTCATTTGCAACCCGAATAACCTTCATGGTTCCGCTCCTTTCAAATTGGTATAGTCCTTTTTGGTATAGTCCAATTATAACCAGCCGTCCGGTGAAATGCAACCACTTTATCGCCGAAATTAAACCGGTTTCATCTTTCGCTTGGCAGTTCGCGCTAAAACGTAATATAGTAGGACTAGATGATTAACTACACGGAGGAAAGACGGATGAAACTTACAATTACTCCTGCAGCCAGCGAATGGTTCCGCACCGAACTCCACGTTCCCGCTGGCGGTGGCGTTAAACTGTTCGGTAAGGTTTACGGCAACACCAACGTTCATCAGGGCTTCTCACAGGCCTTCCAACGCTGCGATGAGCCCGTTGATCCGGTGTTTGACCAGGTCATTGATGGCATTCACTACTACGTTGAGGCCTTTGACGCATGGTTCTTCGACGGGCTTGACCTCAGCATCGACCTTGATGCGGAGTACGACGGCCCCAAGTTCACGTTCAGCCATACCGACGGAATTACCGATACGGTTGTCGGGGACGTTGATGGGGTTTCAAGCGCATCCTACCACGGCGAATAATTACGGATTACTAATAGAAGGAGGTTGGGCCATCAATCCCAACCTCCTTCTTTACCTTAACCGGCGCTCATAAAGCAGCATTTTCGTTTTTCCGCGAACACCACCAACCAATTGCTGACGCAGGGTAAAGCCCGTATGCTGGGCAACGCGTTGGCTCCGCAGGTTATCGGCCGCTGTGATTAACTGTAACCGGGTTAAGCCTGCTTGCCGGACCCGGGGAAAGAGTTGCTGGAGAGCCGCAATAACGTAACCGTTCCCCCACGCTGTATTCTCTAACCAGTACCCCACGTCCGCCGTCGTTGCGGTCATATTTTCCAGGGTGAGCATCCCCACAACTTGCCCGTTAACCTGAATGACATACCCCGCACCCTTTCCGCGCCGCCGTGCGGTAACATACCGGTTAATAAACTGCCGGGTCGAATTAAGCGTTGTGATTGCTCGCAACGAAGGAAGCCACCGTTCCAGTTGCCCCCGGCTTTGTTCAATTAACCGGTACAAGCTTCCCGCATCGCAGGGGTGAACTAACCTAATTGTGACCGGTGTTTTCACTTCATCCCTCCAAAAAAGAGGTTGGGACCCTGCTGTCTCAACCTCTTTACTCCTGTGGTTAGCCCTTTCTTAGTGCTTAGCACTCTCAAACCGGGTGTTAAACAGTGGGCTAACTGATTCGTTTTCGTGGATTCGGTTAATGGCATCCCCAATGAGCGGGCCAACCGAAACCTGAATTAGCTTATCAATCTGCTTTTCTTCTGGCAACTGAATGGAATCCGTCACAACCAGCTGCTTAATCGGCGAGTTTTCAATTCGCTCAATTGCCGGACCGGATAAGACCGGATGCGTAGCGCAAGCGTATACGTCAGTTGCCCCCGCATCCATCAGTGCCTGCGATGCAAGCGTGATGGTCCCTGCCGTATCGATCATGTCATCGATTAGGATGCACCGCTTGCCCTTAACGGAACCAATGATGTTCATCACTTCCGCCACGTTTGCCCGCGGCCGCCGCTTGTCAATAATTGCAATCGGTGCCTTGAGGAACTCGGCAAGCTTCCGCGCCCGGGAAACCCCACCATGATCAGGGGAAACAACCACCGCATCCTTATCCAGCTTATTCGTCAGGAAGTAATCGGCTAATAGCGGTGCCCCCATCAGGTGGTCAACCGGAATATCAAAGAACCCTTGAATCTGGGCAGCGTGGAGGTCAAGGGCGATTACCCGGTTGGCTCCCGCCTTTTCAATCATATCGGCTACCAGCTTGGCGGTAATTGGTTCCCGGGAGCGCACTTTCCGGTCCTGCCGGGCGTAGCCGTAGTACGGGATCACAACGTTAATCGTTGCCGCACTGGCCCGCCTCAAAGCGTCAATCATAATCAACAGTTCCATCAGGTTATCGTTCACCGGGGCCGACGTTGACTGGACGATGAAAATCTCGTCCCCCCGAACACTTTCCTCAATGTTAATCCGAATTTCGCCGTCGCTAAACCGGTCAACCGACGTCTTGCCCAGCGGAATTCCCATCGCGTCGGCAATCTTCTGTGCTAACGGTTTGTTGGAATTCAATGCAAACAACTTAATCTTTGAGTCTGAATTATGTCCCGACATGGTAGCCTCCATATGTTTAATTCTACGGTTAATTCTAATTCATGCACCGCCATTCAGGCAAGCAGATTCCTACTTTTCGCCGTACTTTTCGGCATTTTTCTTTGCAGCCTCCGCAACCGGGTAGCGGTCGTAATAACCTTTTTTGTTAACCTGCCGACCGCGGGCAATCCCCATGTCGTGCGGGGCAACGTCATCCGTGATCGTTGAGCCCGCCGCAACGTATGCATGGTCCCCAATTTCAACCGGGGCAATGATGTTTGAGCCGCTGCCGATGAACGAGTAATCCCCAACATTTGTGTGGTGTTTATTCATTCCATCGTAGTTAACGAAGACGGTCCCGCAGCCAATGTTGATTTCCTTTCCCAGGGTTGCATCCCCAACGTAGGTCAGGTGCCCGACCTTGGTGTTTTGCCCAATCTGGGCGTTCTTAACCTCACAGAAGTTCCCGATGTGGACACCCACACCAATCTCTGCCTTTGGCCGCAGGTGACTGTACGGTCCAATGTTACTGTCCTTGTGCATTACCGCATTTTCAAGGAACGAAGCCGTGACCGTGACACCGTCCTCAATGACACTATCCCGAATCTCGGAGTGGGCCCCAATCACACAGTCACTCCCAATTGACGTCTTGCCCTTAAGCACAACTCCCGGTTCAATTACGGTGTCGTTACCAATCTGAACATTCGCATCAATGTACGTGGTAGCCGGATCAATCATGGTAACCCCGTTTTGCATGTGCCGGGTATTAATCCGCTGCTGCATAACCCGCGTTGCGTTTGCCAGGGCAACCCGGTCGTTCACCCCCATTGATTCCGTGAAATCATCCATCTGAAAGGCGCCAACCTGCTTACCGGCCTGCTTGAGGATCCCGACAACATCTGTCAGGTAGTACTCCCCTTGCGCATTGTCGTTCGACAGCTGGTGAAGGGCAGCAAATAGTTCCTGATTGTTAAAGCAGTACACGCCCGTGTTAATTTCCTGGACAGCTGCTTCTTCTGGCGTTGCATCCTTTTGTTCAACAATCTTCGCAACCGTTCCGGCGGCATCCCGAATAATCCGGCCGTAGCCAAACGGCTGGTCCGTATGGGCCGTCAGCACCGTTGCGGCTGCACCCTGTTGTTCGTGGCAGGCGAACAGTTGTTTAAACGTTTCTGCAGTAAAGAGCGGGGTGTCACCGCACGTTACGAGGGTAATCCCGTCTTTTTGACCCAACACGTCCTCCGCTTGCATCACGGCATGCCCCGTTCCGAGCTGCTCCGCCTGCAAAGCATAGGTTGTCCGGTCACCAAGAAGCTGCTTAACCTGGTCCGCGCCGTGGCCGACAACCGTCACAATTTGGTCAATCCCGACCCGTTCCAGCTGGGTCAAGACATGATCAACCATTGCCTTCCCGCAAACCGGGTGGAGAACCTTATATAACTTCGACTTCATCCGGGTCCCCTGACCCGCCGCTAAAATTACCGCATATTTTTCTGTCATTCTTTTTCAAATCCTTTATTAAAACTAGCTAATTTCAATCCTCTTAATCTTACCCCATGTCCCGGGGAGACGCAATTTTAGCTCCCCCGGTTGCCGGGGACAATTCTAATAATTATCAAAGTAATCGCAAAAAGTGTTCGTATTTTCCTTGACGCTCCCGCACAAGCGTAGTATAAGGTTAGTAAATAAAGTAATAGAGGTCGCAACCAATAAGAGTACCTTTTCGGAGACTTCCCAAGTCGATGATGAAAAGCAAAAGGAGCGGTTGCCGAAGTGTCAGTCCCCGGGACGGGCTGGTGCTGGGACGTAGTTGAACAAACTACGGACTGTCGCAGCAATGCGGAGCGCTATTCACACGGAACGGATAAACCCCTCCCGGTGCATGTGGTGCCCGGAAGGGGTTTTTCTTCACCAGTAGTGTTAGCCAACCTTTATTAATTATTTAATCCAATTAATTAAGGAGCGGTTACTGATGGAAAACAGTCAACGCAAAATGTCAATGTGGGGCCTGGTCTTAATGATTTTTGCCGCCATTTATGGGCTTGGTAATACGACCGTCGGCTTCTACCAAATGGGATACGGAGCAATGCTCTGGTATGTTTTAGGGGCTTTACTCTTCTTCATCCCTAGTTCATTTATGTTCGCGGAATACGGTTCCGCCCTCAAGGACAGCCAGGGAGGGATTTACTCCTGGCTTCAAGCTAGTATCGGCGAAAAGCCCGCGTTTATCGGTACCTTTATCTGGTATGCAGCGTGGGTCATTTGGCTGGTAACAAACTTCTCAACCATTTCAGTTTCAATTTCCGGAGCCATTTTCGGAAAGGACACCACCCAGGCATGGCACCTCTTCGGGCTAACCTCCAACCAAACCCTTGGGTTAATTGGAATTGCCCTGCTGGTCTTTGCAACGTTCGTATCAACCCGCGGGTTTGATAAGATTGAAAAAATCGCCAGTTTCTGTGGGACGTTTATTATCGGGGTAGCCATCTTCTTTCTTATTGTTAGTGCCATCTACCTGATGGTTGTCCACGGCCACCTCGCTCAGTCCCTGACCACCCAAAGCATGGTAAAGTCCCCGAATCCTGCATTCGGTTCCCCCATTGCCTTGATGTCGTTCTTCGTTTACGCGGTTTTTGCGTACGGGGGCATGGAAACGATGGGAAGCACCATCGATAAGGTCAAGGATCCGGATAAAAACTTCCCGCGGGGGATTGTTATTGCTGCCATCGGTATGATCGTAATCTACTGTGTTGGGGTGCTTGCTTGGGGGGTAACCGCCAACTGGCACCGGGTTTTAAGCGGAAGCAACGTTGACCTCGGAAACATCACCCTGGTATTAATGAGTAACCTCGGGTATTCAATCGCCCACACCCTGTTCCACACGTCCGTTGCCACTGCCAAGATCTGGGGACTCTGGGCTGACCGGATTATCGGGATTGAAGAAATCCTCTCAATTTTCGGGGCCATCTTCATCCTCATTTACTCACCGTTAAAAACAATGATTATCGGGACTCCTCAGCGGTTATGGCCAAGCAAGTTAACCAAGCTGAATGAGCACGGGATGCCGGCCACCGCTATGTGGTGTCAAACCGTCATGGTTGTGCTAATTATCCTCGGGGTTTCCTTTGGGGGTAAATCCGCCCAGGCGTTCTACACGGTCCTGCAGGACATGAACAACGTTACAACTTCCGTACCGTACCTCTTCTTAATTGCGGCCTTCCCGTTCTTCAAGAAGCGGCAGGATTTAGAGCGGCCGTTTGAAATTTACACCAACCGGTCACTCACCGTAGCGGTTTCGTTCATTAGCTGGATTACCATTTTCATGGGGATTGTCTTCACGGTTGTTCAACCCCTCCTCCAGCACGATTTCTACACCGCCTTCTGGACGGTCTTTGGGCCAGTCTTCTTTGGGATTACGGGCTGGTGCTTCTACTCACTGGCTGGTTACCGGCAACGGCACCGCGTTAACGCGGGCGTCCCCGTCACGGAAGAATTAAATAATAATTAACGAGGTAAAGAGGGCGTGGCATAAGACCACCCCTCTTTACTTCCCTCACACTAATTTAAAACGGGCTGAACGGAAGCCCCGCCGCACTTACGTTTTGGCGGCCTACTGCTTCCATTCAGCCCGTTTTTTATTTAGTATTCACGCATCATTCCCGCACGAAGATGTAGTTTGCTGCCTTATAACCAACATCAAACTGCTTCCCGTTATCCAGACGGACCACAATGGGGCCTTCAAACGGCGTATGCTGCTCAACTGTCAGCTGATCACCAATATCAAGCCCACTCCCGTCCAGGTATGTTAGGAGTTCGTGATTGTCCGTAAACCGTTCCACCGTTACGCTTACCCCGTCCGCGACACTTGCCAGCGTCCGGTGACTCTCCTCGGCATAATGGCCATCCTTATCAGGAATTACGCCGCCGTGCGGACAATGCGTGGGGTGGCCAAGGTACTCATCAAGGTGGTTCATCAGGTTTTCACTCATATCATGCTCGAGGACCTCCGCATCAGCGTGAATATCCTCTAGCTTGTAATGCAGCTTGTCGACTAAAAACGTCTCCCATAACCGGTGGCGCCGAATTAACGCCGCCGCAAGTCGTTCCCCCGTTTCCGTCAGGCGCACCCCCGCATACGGAATGTGGTGCACCAGCCCTTCTGCAGCAAGTTTATTCACCATCTCGGTCACGGAACCCGCAACAACGTTTAAGCCCATTGCAATTTGTTTATTCGTGATTTCCTTTTTGGTTCCGCCCAGCTCAAAAATAATTTTTAAATAGTCCTGTTTCTTCGGCGTCATGCTCGATCCCCCAGTATTCCGCTTTAACTGTCGCCTTCATTATAGCAATCTTTACCATTTCAGGGAAACGCTTTTTTGGGCATCCCAAAAATAATTTTTATTGCAAAGTAGCAAGTAGTTGCTGGAGATCCGGCGGAATAGGCGCACAATAAGTCACCGCCCGATCGGTAAACGGGTCAGTAAAGCCTAAGGCGCGGGCGTGGAGGGCCTGCCGTTCAATTAAGACGGTTGGGCCGCCATATAACTCATCGCCTAAGAGCGGGTGGCCCGCTGCCGCAAAGTGGGCCCGAATCTGGTGGGTGCGGCCGGTATGCAACCGCACACGCACCTGCGTTGCCGCCGCATACCGGGCCGTTACCCAGTACTCCGTCCGGGCCGGTTTCCCGGTGGCACTCACCCACTGCCGGTTTGTCCCCGGCTGCCGTTCAAGCGGGCCAGTGAAAAAACCATGGTCCTCCGCCAAAGCGCCCTGAACCACCGCTAAGTATTCCTTCCGTAGCGTGTGCTGTTCAACCTGCGGATTAATCAATCCCTGCGCGACTCGGTGACGGGCAACCAGCGTTACGCCACTCGTAAACCGGTCAAGGCGGGTAATCACGTGGGGGACAAGATCGCGCGCGCCCTGCTGCATCAGGTATCCCTTCACCCGGTTTACCAGCGTATCCTCCCGGTCATGCGGTCCGGGCACACTTGTCATCCCCGCGGGTTTATCAATCACCAGCCAATTTTCATCGGCGGCAAGAATGGCCAATGGACCCGTACTTGGAGGCACGTTCTCATCGGGATGTTCAGGCGGAAGCATCACCGTTACCGTCGCCGGTTCGTCAACCACCGCCTGCAGCCGTACTTTCCGGCCATCAACCCGCACCTGGCCCTCGTGGTGGTTAATCCTGCTTAGCACCCGGTGGCTTAATCCCCGGTCGCTCAAAAACCGGCGGATTGTAATCCCCTGGGTTGTTCCTTTTTGCCACGAAAACTTCACGGTCATTCCTCCCTACCAACTAGTGGTTGTTTGCACCCTCCATAGAAGCTTGATAGAATTAGCGGTGAATTACTATCCGACATAGGAGGATTCTCATGATTGATATTCAAGATGATTCTCGTCGCTCAGCACGCGCGTTGGTATTCATCATTTTGTTTTTAATTCTAGCATTTTTGGTTAAGACCGGAAACGGCCTGGTTTACGGGTTTGATTTCGCTATCCAGCGAATCCTGCAACCCATTACCTTCCCCGCTTTAATCGGCCTCATCCACCTTGTCACGTACTTGGGATGTCCCCCATTTGCCCTTCTGCTTACCATCGGGGCAAGCGCATGGATCTTCTTCAAGTACGATCACATTGATGGAATATGGGCCTTTGGGACGACCATTGTATGCATGGGCGTTGCCTTCATCATGAAACACGTTGTTGCCCGGCCGCGGCCGCTCAACAAGCTGGCACCGGCAGACGGATTCAGCTTCCCAAGCGGACACGTCTTTACTACCATGCTACTTGTGCTGGTTGTACTCACGTTTATTTTGCCCCGCATGGAAAACCAGGACCGGCGGCAAATGCTGCGGATTGCGCTAATCTGCTGGGTGATTTTCATCGCCTTCACGCGGATTTACCTGCGGGACCACTTCGCCACCGACACAATCGGGAGTGCGCTCCTTGCTGGCGGCTTATGGGAAGTGTCGCTGCTATGCTACACCAAGTTTGTCGGAACATCGAAGTACTTTAAGTCATAACAATCAATAACGGAGGCTGCGATTTACCTCCGTTATTTTTTACCCTCCTTAACACAAAACCGTGAATCATTCTGGACAACCCAAAACAATCCACGGCTTGGTAGCAACATAGTATTATTACTTCTTTGGTTTAGCCTAACTTATTCTGCTGCAGGTCAAATTTCGGGGATAACAGCCCGTAAATCGTCCATCCGGCAAACGTTACGATACTTCCGTATAATACGGAGGTTGCGCCGCATGCATAGATTGCGTATAACGTGTACAACCCAGCAAGTACCGCAATAATGTTTGTCAGCAGCCGCTTCCGTTTGGCAATCGTCCCGTTTGCCCGCTGCAGGGTCATCAATGAACCCATTGATAACAAGTACGGGATGGCGTTCGTTACCACGGCGAGGTTAACCAGGATGGTGAACTGCTTCGACAGCGTTGGGCTAATCGTCATCATCGTTAAGAGCGTCTGGATAACGGTGATGATAATCATTCCTGCAAGCGGGGTCCCGTTGCTAATCGTCTTCTTAAAGACCTTCGGGAAGTACCCTTCAACCGCTGAAGAACGGAACACTTCTGAAATCGTGAACTGCCATGCTAACAGCGAACCGAAGCAGGAAATAATCATCAGGGCGATGACAATCTTGCCGACCATCGGGTTAAACATGTGTGCAAATGCTAACCCAAACGGTGCGTTAGATGCTGCTAACTTAGCGTTTGGCACAATTCCCTGGATAACGTTGGTGGAAACGATGTACATTACACCGGCCCCAATCGTTCCCCCAAGAACGGCAATCGGCACGTTCTTCTTCGGGTTTTCGACAGCGTCCATGTTAGCTGACGCTGATTCCAATCCCAGGAACGACCACAACGTGATTGAAATTGACTTACTCAATCCGTTGAAGAAGGTGTAGTGGTGCGGGTTCCAGGACGTGACGTACCGGTGACCACTAAAGAAGAACCACCCTAGCAGACAAACCGCAACGACGGGGATGATAACCCCCCATACGGTAATCGTCCCGAGCTTCCCGGTCTTTTCCGGGCCACCAAAGTTCAAGACGGTTGCCAGCCAAATCGTAATGGCCGTCCAGATTGCCACCTGTAACGGTGACTGGTGAATGCCAAACAGGTCAGCAGCATACCCAACCGCTGAAATGGCAATCGCCACGTTCGCAATTAACAGTGACACCCCGTACGTGTAGTTGGCCATGAACGACCCCGCCTTACCGTACGAATACTCGGCATAGCCCCCCATTCCACCTTCGTGCTTGGTGTACATTCCGGCCTGAGCAAAGGCGTACGCTAACAGCATCGCCCCAACGGCCGTTACTAACCATGACAGAATGGACATGGTCCCAACCTGCGCCAGGTTGGTTGGCAGCATGATAATCCCAGAACCCATCATGTTGATGGCGGTAATCACCGTCAGCTGAACCACGTTCATTTTCTTTTTCTGAGCCACAACAAATCACTCCAATATTATTTATCTGATTTATTCCATACGTAACCGTAGGCGTTAATCCGCCCGTCTTCTTCCTTGAAGTAAACCCCCTGAATTTCTGGTGAGAATCCTGGGAACTTGTTGATTCCTTCTTCAAGGATTGTGAAGTACTTTTGTGCCGTTTCGGACCACTTTTCACCCGGCACAACACAGAAGACTCCCGGAGGATATGGCAGCGCCCCTTCAAGGGCAACTTTACCAACGATGTCTGATAACTTAACTAACTTAGCATTGTTGTGCAGCAGCTCAACGTTGGCATCGTATGCCGTCATGGCCTGTTCTGGGAAGTAGTCCCGTAAGAACATCCGCTTCTGGTATAACTTGGCGTTGTTTTCCTTGTAGAAGTTGTGCAGTTCCTGACATAGCTGCCGGATACTGTAACCTGCATACCGTCCCTTGTTTTCAGCGTACAGCCGTGGCAGAACGTCCTTCAACGGGGCGTCTTCCTCAACGTACTGCTGGAACTTGAGGATGTGCGTTACCAGGTTGTCCATCTTCGTCTTTGTTTCAGCCGGCGTCATCAAGAAGAGAATGGAGTTTAAGTCGTTCTTTTCTGGGATAATTCCGTGCTCCCGTAGGTAGTTGGCTAAAATAACGGCCGGAATCCCGAAGTCTTCGTATTCCCCGGTTTCCGCGTTAATCCCCGGCGTCGTTAGCATGAACTTGTTTGGATCAACGTAGTACTGGTCCTTGCCGTAGCCGTCAAAGCCGTGCCACTTGTCACTCGGTTCAAACCGCCAGTAATCAATGTTATTGGCAATTTCTTCCGTATCAGCATCTTCCCACTTCTTACCGTGAACCACTGGTGGGACAAACGGCCGAATCTTGGAATTGTGCTTCAGGAGTTCCTTCCGGGCGTTGATTGACGTTACTAAGCAGTCATGCCATAACCGCTTCCCAGCTTCCCCTTCCTGCATCTTGGCGTTTACGTCAAGTGATGCAAACAGCGGGTAGAACGGTGACGTTGATGCGTACTTCATGTAAGCATTGTTGAACCGCTTGTGGTTAATGTAACGCTTCTGCCCCTTAATGTGGGAGTCCTTCTTATGAATGTATGATGCCTGTGAGAAGCCAGCCTGCTGCTTGTGCACTGACTGAACAACCAGAATCCCTGGGTCATCCGGTCCCAATTCAGGAATTAATGGTGATGAGTTCTTCATCATCGGAATAAATTGCTCGTATCCAACCCACGCAGAGTCAAAGAGAATGTAATCACACAGGTGCCCGATCTTTTCAATGATCTTCTTGGCATTGGCAATCGTCCCGTCGTAAGTTCCCAGCTGAATAACGGCTAACCGGAACGGCCGCTCCTGCTTAGCCTTTTCCGGGTCAACCTTAGCTGCCTGAGCCCGCAGGAATTCTTCATCAAAGTCATCGTTGTAGATGCCCCCGATAAAGCCGTACGGATCCCGGGATGTCTGCATGTAAACCGGCCGGCCGCCATTCATTACCAGTGCTGAGTTGTAGGCGGACTTATGGTTGTTCCGGTCAAATAAGACCAGGTCGTCCGGGGCAACGGCAGCGGTAATCGCAATGTTATTGGAGGTCGTTGATCCGTTCATCACGAAGTACGTCTTATCAGCGTTAAAGACCTGAGCGGCGTGTTTTTCCGCTTCCATCGCTGGTCCTTCGTGAATCAATAAGTCCCCTAAGTCAACATCGGCGTTACAGATGTCTGACCGGAACAGGTTTTCCCCGAAGAACTTGTAGAACTGGTTTCCTGCCGGGTGCTTCCGGTAGTAGCCACCACCCTGGTGTCCTGGGCAGTCAAACTGCAGGTTCCCCCGCTCAACGTACGACTTCAATTCCCCAAAGAACGGTGGCAACACGTTCTTTTCGTACTTAGCAGCGGCGGTTTCGATTTCCCGGTCGTAAAGAACGTTGTCATACTGTGTGTTGATGTTTAAGATGTGGTAAACATCCTTGGCATCATCAATCACCTTGTCAGCATCCGTCGTAAAAACAAAGACAGGAATGTCGAACTCCGTTGCGCTTACCTTTTCAGCAACTGCCATGTCGTCATCGGTAATTACTACCGCGGCAACATCAACAAAATCAGTGTGGTCTGCTAAAACCGTTTCACGCTCAGTATTAAACAAACTGGCTGATTTTTCCGTGACAGCAATTTTTAACTTGCTAGCCATAATAACACTTCCTATAGTTATTTCCCGGCCGCAAACATAATTGGATCCAAAAGTATTTACGTACCTACAGTTCCAAGTATATATATATATATATATACGGATGCAAGCGTTTTACTCAACTTAAAATAATTCGCTTTCACAAAACCACCCCGGCCGGCGTTTACGCCATTAAATATTTTCGATTATCTTCCTCTTCAGCAGAAAGTAAATATATGAATTAACATACATTCATTTAAATTAAGCATCTTTCTGGCCCGTCCACTTGGAAAATTCACCAGCAAAAAAAAACGAGTTCGCCGGTCGTTAAAAACCGCCACCTTAAACTGCATAGGTTTAGCGGCCCTAAACTTCCGTAGAACTCGTTTGGATAAAATTAGTTTACAAAAAAGTTGGGCTCCTATATGTCCCAACCTTCATTCTCATTATGAACTAACCGGATAAGCTAATCCATCACGTTAGTTGTTACCCACGTCTTAAACAGGCCAACCCACTGCTGAACGGCCGGAACGATCTGGTCTTCATTGGCCGCCGTTTCTGCACTGGCTAAGGCTAACCCATGGGGACCATGCGGGAACATGTGGTACTCACAGTTAACCCCGTGGTCCCGCAGTGCTTGGGCAAACATAATGGTGTTATCAACTGGAACCGCCTGATCCTCGTATGTCTGCCACATAAATGTTTGCGGGGTGTCCGCTGAAACCTGTTTTTCAAGTGAAACCTGTTCCAATAACTCAGCGGATGGGTTCTCACCGAGCAAGTGGTCGAATGACCCCCGGTGGGCCTTTTCACCACTCGTAATTACCGGATACCCGATTGCCAAAGCGTTTGGCCGAATCTCCTCCGGATCAAAGCCAAGATCCTTAAGCACCGGCTGGTTCCACATCGTCGCCAATGATCCTGCCAGGTGACCACCAGCGGAGAAGCCCATTGCAATAATCTTGTTAGGGTCAACGTGCCATTCGTTAGCGTGCTCCCGAATGACCTTAACGGCCGTTGCTAATTCAGCCAACTGTGCCGGAAAATGGGTTGGAGTGCAGCTGTAATCAAGGACAAATGCCTGTAACCCAATCGCGTTCATCTGGTTAGCAATCGCCTGTCCTTCCCGTTGAGAAACAAAGGCGTACCCGCCCCCCGGACAAATTACAACGGCCGGCCGGACCCGGTTTTCATCAATTTCTGCAGTGTTATCCAAAACGTAACCCGTCAACTTCGCCGTTTTGGTGAGCGGCGTTGTTAGTGTCTGTGTAATAATTTGCATCATTATCTCCCCTTTACTTAACGTTCCCGTTTATTATACCGCTTCTCAAAATTATACTGGTACATTTACCCTTCTTAAACCAAACAAAATCCACGGTGCCTTATTACCGTGGATCTCAAAGTATTAGAATTCTTTTGAATATAACCTACGCCATTCCAAACGCCCAAGTTAATAGCGCCACCGCTACCAGTCCACAAACAACTGATAACCCCATGGACCGGCTTCGGTACGCTACAAGAACAACCAACAGTGCTGCAATCAACTTCGCACCGCTGTGAAGCCCGATAAAGGCGTAGCTTGAATTTAAAAATAGATCCTTTACCACAAGTGCCGTAAACAACGACACTGGTACGTACTTCATCCACTCATTAAACCACTGCGGGATGTGGTGCTGGGTAAAAATCCGAAGCGGGAAAAAGCGGGGACAAAACGTCACGACCGCCGCCAACAAAATTAAAATCAGGTGATCCGTTGATGTCATCACGCGCTCCTCTCACTTACTCTTCCTTCGCAATCTCTTCCTGATCACTTCCAGGGCTAATAATATGCTTCAACCAGAAGCCCTTCGCCTTGCCGGCCTTCCGGAGCCGGTCCTCAATAAAGAAGCCTGTCAGTGAAGCGATAATCGTCGCAACGACTAACCCCATCGTACTCTTAAGGGCAACCATCGCAATGGCCGCAATCACTCCTGATAACACACTAATCACAATGGTTAGCCGACTCCGCATCTGCATCACAATCATGTAGATAAATAGCGACGTCAACGCAAAATCAACGATTGCCAGGTTAATGTGGATTACCCCACCGATGATACACCCAACGAGGTTAGAAACCGACCAAAACAGAAGCGAATAATGCTCAACCATCAGCGCATCACTTGGGGTCCACTTCTTATCGGTCATGAACTTCAGGTAATTAACCGCGTAGTTTTCATCGTTCATGGAAATCGCAAAGGCCCATACGAAACGTTTACTCTTACCGCGAACATACTGTGACAAACTCGAACCGAGCAGGGCATACCGTAATTCAAGGAAAAACAGCATGATTAAAATCGTGTGTAGCGGCGAGTGCGCCAACACCATTGAGGCAATCAAAAACTGCGCCCCGCCTGAAAAAACCGTCAACGACACTAACAAAGCTAGGAGTGGCACAAACCCCGCCTTATTCAGCAGGATTCCGCACGCCAACCCAATCGCAATGTAGCTCAAGCAGAGTGGCAGTGAGACCTTCAGGACCTCAAGCCACCGTGGTTCCCTTTTTTCCACAAAAAAACCTCCAAGTAATGCTTTTTTGCCCTCACAGGGTGATTATAACATACCAACCTGTTCTCCCAACGATTAACGATTGCTAAAATAACCAACCTGATAAACACGATCACGGATAAAATCAACGGGCTGATGGTGGCGGTTAAGCGCGTAAACCAACCGCACGGGAACCCGGTGCCAGAACTGGGCACTATTGGTTGCGCCGTTCTTTTCGCCAACCACAATCAACCGTCCACGCCACCCAAGGGTCGCTAGGCGCTGAACCACCGCAACATCACGGGCGGCTTGGTCCGGCGCCCATGCCATAATAATTGCGTTCACCTCCGGCGCGTACCGCTCCACGGCAGCCACCGCATCCAGGGGTTCAACCGGCGTCCACGGTGTGGGGTGTTCATTATCCTGCCCGTGCCAGTCAAGGTTATCGGTTGCAATCGTCCGGGGTAAATACCGGGCAAGCGCAGCATTTCCGGCCATTAATTCCAACCGGTTCCCCGGTCCAAGATATTTATCCAAGTCGCAAACCCACTGCATCGTAAAAAGGTGCCACAACCCGAAAGAGGTGACCATTACCTGCCGAAAATCGGCTAATAAATCCCCCACCTCACTCAATTGGGGGCAATCGTCAAGGTGTTGCCAGATTAATTCATCACTGAACCCCACCCGCGGAAGGCGGTGCGGTAATTGCTTTTGGGCCACTGCCTGAATGGCCGCTTGCACCTGGTCAATTTGCTGACACGCCGCCGGAACCATCCGCGCAGTCACGCGTGCTCGCGCCAATGCCGCGGTGTACGCTGACAATGGAACCTGTGCTTGCGACGCCACTAATTATCCGCCCCTAATGCGCGTTGACAGTCCGGACACAGGCCGTACACCTCATACTGACTACTCTCAACCTTAAAGCCCGTCGCCTGCTTGGCCGCACTCTCAAACTGCCGGAACGAATCATCAAAAACATCGACAATGCGGTTACACCGCGTACAAATAACGTGGTAGTGCGGTTTACCGTAGTAGTCATACCGTACGTGGCCGTTATTATCATTTTCAACTTCAATTACGATGCCCGTCTTTAACAGCAACTCCAAGGTGTTATAGACCGTTGCTAAACTCACTCCGAGCCCGTTTTTCTTCACGTAATCGTAAATCATATCGATCGTGGGGTGCGCCGTGGACGTGAGCAAACAGCTTAAAATCGCCTGCCGCTGAGGCGTACTCTTAATCCCATGCTCCTTAAGAATGTGAGCGGCGCGCACCATCACTTCCTGATCATGCATCATTTTCATTCACTCCCCGCTTCCTTTTTTCTACTTTCATTATACTGAAAACCACCTTTATCGGGGCAAAAAACTCTGACATTCCCGAATCCAGTGACCAACCGTTACTAACCACCCTCCAGGAATCAAGTGTGTCAGGGTCCCCAGCCATATCAATCGCAGTTCAATTAGGAGCAAGCACCCCATAAAGCCTAAAATCAGGTACTCGCTAATCTTCCCGGTTGAATAATAGACTAACCCGCCAAAAAGACGCATTCCCCGGTGACCAAGCGGCCATAACCACGGCACCCCGTCCTTTGAACCGGCGTCCTCAACCAGGTGCGCCAGGTAGCCAAACGCCAACCAAAACGGCAACACCCCGGCGGCAGCCGTTAGGTAGTGGCGCTGCAACAGAACAGCAATCAGGTAAACCCCAATCAGTGCAACCAGCGAATGGGTCATCCCCCGGTGACCAAACGCACCGTGCGTCACCTTACTCACCACCCGGTGCCGGCGACCAAGGTGTGAAGTGGGCTGGTCAATATCGGGAAGTAATGCCCCCACCGCTAAGGCCCCCAGATTAATGAGGGTCAATTGGTGATCAACTGCCATTAACGGCACCCCAAGCGCCGCAGTTGTTATAAGGTGCGTCCGGTACTGCATGTGGTTCACCTCCTAAAGAACTTGGCGGACTTCAACGTGACTCCTGCCGGCCTGGCTTACCACCCGGAGCTGGGCTGGAATTGTCGCCCGTAATTCGGTTACGTGACTAATAATCCCAATCATCCGGTGCTGCCCCTCGACCTGCCGGAGGGTCGCAATTGCGGTTGCGAGGGCATCCTGGTCGAGCGAGCCAAAGCCTTCATCAATGAACAGGGTTTCCATCGTCACCCCACCGCTCTGTTCCTGAACGGTTTCTCCTAGCCCAAGGGCAAGGGCTAACGCGGTGATGAAGCTTTCCCCGCCAGAAAGGGTCCGCACACTACGCTCCCGCCCCAGGTGATCATCGTAGACGTTTAGTTCCAGCCCGCTATCCTTCCGGTACGAACCTTCCGCATCAGCAAGCGTTAGCTGATACCGTCCCCGTGAAAGAACTTCCAACCGCTGATTAGCATTCGTGAGCACGGTTTGGAACAGGTGGCGTTGCACGTACTTTTCCAGGCTAACCCGGGAATTATCAGACGTCCCCGCCATGACCTGGGCTAGTTTTTCCAGTTCACCCAGGTGGGCCGCCCCAGCAGTCATTTTCTTATCAATGGTCTTCACCTGGTGCAAGGTCTCCTTCAACCGCTTTACCTGGAAACCCGCATCGTTTAGGGCGTGATTAATTTGTCCTGCCCGGGCCTGTTCGTCCTCAAACCGGCGCTGGGTTGTTGCGAGATCTGGCTGTTTCTGGTTAGCTAACTGCTCCTGTAATTCTTGCAGCTTTGCGCGGGTGGCCCGGTGTGTTTCAAGCGCCGCTACGAGCCGCTGTTTAACCTGAGCTACCCGGGAAGCATTGACGCGCAGCGCTAACACCTCCGCCATGCTAAGCGCCGGCACAACCTGAGATGCTTCCCGCTGAAGCTGTTCCATTTGCTCCCGCCGCCGCTGCTCTAACCGGTGTTGTTCCCGCACCGCCGCCTGAAAGTCCGCCACAACCTGGGCCTGGTGCTGGGCAAGCGTCTTTTGGCACTCCTGGTTATCCGAAACGGCCTGGTGGTACCCTTGCACCGCCCGCTCTTCTTCCGCTAGGAACTGCTGTAAGTCCTGCTTCGTCGGGTATTGTTGGGGAAGAGCCTGCCGGGTCGTTGTCGCCTTCACCTCAGCCGCACTAACCCGCTGGTGTGCGTCCGTAACCGCCTGGCGCTGGTTATCAACGGCGCGTTGGGCCATTCCAACCTGCTCAGCAAGAGCAGTCTGGCGTTGTTCGAGCTGCTGGCTCTTCTCCTGATCACGGCGGGCTTGCTCCTTTGCGGCTTGGGTCGCAGTTATCTTAGCCTTAACCTTCTCAACAACCGCTGCCGGTGTCTGCTGACCAACCGTTTGTTGGAGTGCCGTCCACCGGGAAGCAACCTTTGCCCGGGCTTCATTCACCTGCTGTTGTTGGGCAGCCAGTTGCTCTTGAAGCCCCCGGAGCTGTTGAGCAGCCTGCTGGGCCTGCTCTTGCAGCTGATCAGCTTCATCCTGCGTAACCACTGGGGCCGCATTCGTTGCCGGGTGTGGGTGCGTTGTTCCCCCGCACACCGGACATGGCGCTCCTGGGCTAAGTTGCTGGGCAAGTGCCGCGATTTGATTGCTAATAAACTGGTCATGGGCTTGCTTAGCAGCTTGCTGGTCAGCCTGGGCAACCTCCTGCTGGGCGCTAACCTGCGCCGTTAACTGCTCAATTTGACGCTGCATTGCTGCGATGTCATTTTCCTGTTGGCGCGCATCCGCAACCTGATTGCTCAAATACTGGGCTTCCGCATAATCCCGTTCGGCCGTTGCCAGCCGGGCTGCGGGGTTCCCCAGGGATTGAAGTTGGTTATCAATTTCCTGCTGGGTTACCGTCAACTGTTTCAGGTGCGCCTCCTGCTCAGCCAATTGCCCTTCAGCCTGGACCTGCACCCGCTTAGCCGCTTGCCATTCCCGGTCAGCTTGGGCAGCCTGGTCGTATAAAGCGAGCTGGGGCGTTAGCTGGGCAAGCCGGGTCGCCCGGTCAGTCATTTCATCCTGCCGGGCGGTTAGTTTTTTCGCCTGAGCAATCGCCTCTTCCATCTGGCGCTTAATGGCTGCTTGCTCCGTCGTTAAACGCTGAACCCGTTCGCCAGTATCGATTTCTTGCGTAATAAGGGTATTCAACTGGGTGACCGCCGGCTGTTTACTAAGCAACCATTCCCACACTTGAAGCTGTTTCTGCCACCGCTGAATTACCGGTTGAACGGCTTCATCCGCAACAACCTGCTGCTGCAGTTTCGCCAACCGGTCAAACCGGCGAGTCAATTCCTGTTCCTGCCCGAGCTGTTCCGCCAGTTTTGTCGCCTGAGCATTAGCCTGCTTATACTGCTGCTGAAGAGTCGCAACCTCTCTGTCACCCGCAGCAACGAGGGCTTCCAGGTGTGCCTCCGCTTCACCAGTAACGGGGGCTTCTTTTGGCCACGGAACACCCGCAAATAACCGTTCCCGTTCTTCTTGCAGCTGCTGGTTAGCAAGCCGCTCCTGCCGGTACTGGTCGTTGATTGCCGTACTCCACTGGGCGTACATCTCCGTTTGAAACAACGACTGCAGGATCTGGCCCTTTTCATCGCTTGAAGCAAGTAAAAAACGCCGAAACTCCCCCTGTGGAAGCAATACAATCTGGGTAAACTGGACCGCAGTGAGGTGCAGTAACTCCTGAATAAACTGTTTAATCGGGGTAATTTTTTCTAGAGTTTGCTTGACCCCGTTTTGATCGTGGTAACAAAGTGACTGTTTGACACGCCAGTTTCCCGATTTTGTGCGGTGAATTTCCCGGGAAATATTGTACTGCGTCCCCTTCTCACTAAAGGTGAGATGCACCTTCATCGGGCCATCCGGCGCGAACGCCGCCATCATTTGTTTGGGCTTCCGCTCTCCTGGCACTTCCCCGTATAATGCGTACACAAGCGCATCGAAGAGGGTCGTTTTCCCACTGCCCGTCTTTCCGGTAATCAAAAAGAGGTCCTGCCCGCTAAACGCCGTAAAGTCGATCTCTTCGTGGGAATACGGGCCAAAGTTATCAAGAACCAATCGCTCAGGGCGCATCGTGCATCGCCTCCACTTTACCAAGAACCGCTGCCGCAATTTCCTGCTGAACGGAACTTAACGGCTCACCAGCAACATCTTCATAATAGGCAGTCAAAACATCCAGTGGTGCTGTCCGCTGAACTTCCTTTATCTTTCGGGGAGCGGGCGTTACCCCGTTTACCCTGGTCATTTCGATAACCCGGGGGTAAAACTGCCGCAACTGGTTCATTGCATCCGGAATAATTCCCTTATCCGTCAGCTGGACCGCCACAAACGTTTCCGGATCAAGGTGCGGGTGGTCGGGGCCAACCAGCGCCGCAAACTTATCCCGCAACACCACCACGTCATGGAGGGGAGTCAGCGGAAGAAATTCCCGCGTTCCTGCGGTGGTATCCACCAGCCAACACCCCTTCTGGTCGCGGGCTTCACCCACCGAAAACTTAACCGGCGTTCCGCTATACTTGATCTTGGGATGCCGCAGGGCGGTGTGCGTGTGCAGGTGCCCCAGCGCTACGTAGTCAAAGCATTCCAACTGTGGCAAGCTAACCGGTCCCAGACCACCCACTTCCAAGGGTGTTTCTGATTCGGTCCGCAGACTTCCACTTGCAAAAAAGTGGGCCACTAACACGTGGTGCTTGGTTGAATCAAAGTTACCCCGCATCCGCGCGATTAACTGACCAACCGCTTCATCCATTGTTTTGACCGGTTGCCCTAAAAAGTTGCGGGCCGCCTGCAGGCCAAAGAACGGGAGCAGAAAAAACTGCGTATCCCCCAGAGTCACGGGAGTCAGACAGTCATCAAGCGTCGTGCGTAAGACAAAGCCCTGATCGGCATACCACGGTGCTCCCGTCGCAAGCCGGGGAGCCGAATCATGGTTTCCACTGACCACCAACAACGGCAGGTGGTCATCCCGGTTTAACCGGGCAAACATCTGATTACCAAGCTGCACGCTCTTTTCACTTGCAATGCCGCGGTCATAAATATCACCCGCGACGACCACCGCGTCGACGTGGTGCTGTAGGGCAAGCTGTTCAATTTGGTTAAACGCATCTTCCTGCTCCTCAACAAGCGAGTACCCATGAAGTTGCTTCCCAAGATGCCAATCGGCTGTATGCAGAAACCGCACTGTCGTCCCCTCCCATCGCAATTAATCATTCATATCGTACCATAAAAAAGAAGCCGGCTTACAAGCCGGCTTCCCGTTCCTTAATCTATGAATTAAAGCTTTTCCTTGGAAACGATGTTCAGCTTCTTGTCCATTTCGTAAACAATCGGCTGACCCGTAGCAATTTCCAGGTTAATGATGTCTTCGTCAGAAATTCCTTCGATGTACTTTGTTAAAGCCCGGAGTGAGTTCCCGTGTGCGGCAACGATAACGTTCTTGCCGGCAATCAGGTCCGGAGCAATGTGGTCTTCCCAGAATGGCATAACACGTTCGAGGGTAACCTTTAAGTTTTCTCCACCAGGAATAATGTGCGGATCAAGGTTAGCGTACCGCCGATCCTGTGCTGCTGACCGCTCGTCGTTTTCGTCCAAAAGCGGTGGCAGAACATCGTATGACCGCCGCCAAATGTGGACCTGATCAGCACCAAACTTTTCAGCAGCTTCCGCCTTATTCTGGCCCTGCAGGTCGCCGTAATGACGTTCGTTTAAGCGCCATGACTTCATTTCTGGAACCCAGAGCTGGTCTGATTCTTCCAGGGCGTAGTGCAACGTCTTGATGGCCCGCGTCAGAACTGACGTGTAGGCCTGGTCAAATTCGATGCCCGCCTTCTTGATCTTCCGGCCGGCTTCCTTGGCCTCTTCAACACCCTTGTCACTTAACTGAACGTCCGTCCAGCCGGTGAACAGGTTCTTTAAGTTCCATTCACTCTGTCCGTGACGGATAAAGACTAACTTTGCCATTAATAATGACCTCTTTCTTAATGAAATTACGGTTTCATTTTACACTGAAAAAAAACGTTCTTGCAAGTCAATCATTCAATTATTCTTCGTAAGTATCCAATGCCGCCGTCAACTGCTTCATGGCCTGCTTAACGTTTGCCGGCGTGGTTGCCAGGTTCATCCGAATAAAACCGTCACCACTTGCGCCAAACCATTTGCCAAAATCAACGGCAATTTGTGCCTGCCGAATCATGAAGCGTTCAAGGTTTGCGGGATCCACGGTCGGCCGCATATCAATCCATAGAAGGTATGTTCCCTCAAGTTCACCAACTTTGACCCGATAATCCGCAAGCTCATCCTTCACGGTTGCATAGTTTTCCCGGATTGTGTTTAACAAGCCGTCAAGCCAATCAGCGCCGTCCTCATACGCTGCCTGGGCAGCAACCTGGCCAAGAAGGCTTCCCTTACTTGCATGAAGCTGGGCAACGTATGCATCATACCGTTCGCGGAGCTGCGGGTTTGGAATAATCACGTGGCTGTTCTGCAGTGCCGCCATGTTAAACGTTTTCGATGGCGAGTCCAGCATGATGACGTTGTCCCGGTAAAACCCGTCCTGAACACTCAAAACGGACGTAAACTTGTCCGCTTCGACCAGTAAATCATGGTGGATTTCATCAGCAATCACAATGACGTTTTGCATCCGGCAAATATCAAGGAGCTGGGCGAGCTCTTCTTCACTCCACACCCGGCCAACGGGGTTGTGCGGGCTGCACAGTAGGAGGACCTTAACGTTGCGAATATTCATTTCGTGCTGCATCGCAATCGGGTCCATCGTGTAGTGCATCCCGTTCCGCTGGAGTTCACTCACTACCAGTTGCCGGTTATTCTTTTCAACCACGTCCATGAACGGGTAATATACCGGCTCCATCACCATTACGGCGTCACCCGGCATCGTAAGCGTTTGGACGAGGGTACTGATGGACTCGACCACACTTCCCCCAAAGCGGAACCATTCTTGGTGCAGCTCCGTTCCGTACCGCTCCCGTTGCCAGTTGGCGTACGCCTTAAAGTAACCGTCGTCTGGAATGGAATAGCCGTACGCCCCGTGCTGAATCCGCTGTTCAAGCGCGGATGTGGCCGCGGTTGGCACCTTAAATTCGGTATCAGCAACCCACATCGGCAGGAGATCATTGTTCCCGAACTTTTCTGTCATTCCATCCCACTTAACGGCATGCGTATTTTTACGGTCAACCGCAAACTGTTCAACAAAATCCTTTGCTTTCATTTTATTCACCTAACCTTCGTGACTATTCTGCCGCCGGGCGCGCCGCTGTTTGTACGCCTCGTGCTTTTTACTAATCGGTTTAACTTCAAGAATGTCGAGAATAAACGTAAAGACGGGAATCCCAACAATTAACCCCCAAATACCAAAGAGGTGTTCCGCAACAAACAATACCATAAACGTAAAGAAAATTGGTAATTCAGTCTTGCTGGCCATCAGGTGTGGGTTCAGCACGTACGACTCCAGAGCGTGCACACAGATCAGCATGATGATGATGTAGAAGACGTAGTTAATTCCACCAACTGAAAAACCGATCAAACATAGCGGAATGGCGGAAATAATAACCCCCGCAACCGGAATCATACTTAAGATGAAAATCATCAGGGACAAACTTAGCAACTGCGGCATCCGCATGATTCCCAGACAAATCGTCGTGATTACCGTATTGCAGACCGCAATCATCAGCTGGGCCTCTAAGACGACCCCAAACGTGTTAACAAACTTTGCCCCGAAATAGTAAATATCCCGGAAAATCCAGGAGTAGTACCCGCCATGAAGGAAACTCTTAGCAAACACCGCCAGTTCGTCCCGCTCAATTGAAAAGAAGAAGCTCAGCAGAAGTGCCATCACGAACATGAAGCCAAACGTCCCAACGCCTTCAAGGTACTTCATGATCACCCCGAAGCTTCCCTGAATTTGATGGAGAATGCTGGCATTTCCCAAGTAATGGTTAATCATATGAACCAGCTGCACCGCTTCGTCCGTTGGGGGATTTTTGTAAAAGTGAATTAGATGCCGGACAAGGTGTTCAACCTGCCGGATAACCTTGGGCAGATAGATCGTAACGGCAAAGTATAGTCCCGCGATAATTCCCCCATACAGGGCCACCACAATGATTTTATCTGAAATCCGAGCGTACCGCTGAACAAAATTAATTAACCGTGAAATCATGTACGTGAAAATGAACGTTAACAAAATAACGTTAATTAACTTATGCGCCATAAATAACCCGGCGACAAGCGCCATTAGGACAACAAACCGCCGCAACCGGACGTTCCGGACAAACTTTTCCCACATAGCCGTTTCCTTTCATCATCGTTTTATTCCTATTCTACAATTTATTAGGCTAAATGTCTGCCGCGATTCCGCTAAATATTGAGCGGAAAGCTAAAACGAAGAGGCTGTGGTTCGTGATATGAACCCAACCTCTTCGTTGTTTTAGTTCTGCGTTCTTCGTCTGGCGGCACCTTATTTACCTGACGTGGCGGCTATGCACCTTTCTAATTAGGCTTCGCTCGAACCAACTGTGCGCGTCCCCTTAATCGGGCTCCGCTCGAACCACCTACGCGCAAATAATAAGCCCCTCCTTGACCGGCTACGCCGCTCAGCGTCGCGCCTTAACTATTTGCCCGGTGGTTCGGCTACGCACCTTCCTTATAACTAAACTTAATCCGATACGTCTTTTTAGCGCCCCGCGGAAGCACAATGTCACCAAAGTTTTCCTGGTTAATGGCATCCGGCAACGTCTGCGCTTCCAGGGCAACCCCTTCACCCGGCACTGCTGGCTTTCCGTTGTCCCGCGGATACCGGTTTCCTTCCTGGGAACCCCCCATCGTGTACATAATTAGGGCGTTACGCCCAGAGTCAATCGTGATTTGCCGACCACTTTCCGTATCCCGTAAAACAGCAACAGGTTGGTTCCCCCTTCCTGGTTCATTCACAACAAACGCATCGTCGAAGCCTTCCTGGTTGGGCGTCTTCGCGATTGCCTCCTTAATGTTGGTCGGCGTCCGGAAATCACGCGGGGTTCCGGCCACCTCGCGCACCCGCCCGGTCGGCAGATTGTGTTCGTCCAAGTCAAGGTAGCTCGAACTATTAATCTGCAGCTCATGCGTTTCAAGATCCTGATGGTTACTCAGGTTAAAGTATACGTGGCACGTCGGGTTAAAGAGGGTATCAACCTTGCCGTTCAGCGCACTGTATGCAATCGTAACCTGGTTATTATTGTTCAGCGTAAAGATAATCGTTGCGAGCATGTTTCCCGGAAAACCGTCCGTTTCACTACTGATTGTCCGCTGAAAAATGATACTAGCCTCGTTCTTTCGGGTAGTCGTCGTGTAGTTCCAGTTAAGGGTGTTGAAGCCGTGGCCCCCACCATGAAGCGTATTCCCGTTTTCGTTAGCTGGGAGGGTAACCTCTTTCCCGTTAATCGTGCACCGGGCATGGGCAATCCGGCCAGCAACCCGCCCAATCGACTGACAAGTGCACAATCCATTGAGATAGTCAGCAACATTGTCGTAACTCAGCAGCAGATTCTGAGTGTCCCCACCAACCGTTGGAACGGTAAAGCTGTGCCACGTTGCTCCCAACGTGAGGCACGAAATTCCCACCCCGTTATCGTTGACAGCCGTAATCTTCATAACATCCTCGCCGTTGTAGGTGTCAAACTTGCACGTACTAATTTTCATGCGGAAACCCTCCAATTAATGTAATCGCTCTCATATTTATTTTACAGCGGCTGCGCGGTGAAATAAAGACTGTAATCAATAAAATTAATATTGTTGCGAATAAGGATTAATAAGGACAATTTGGGCTGTTTGTTGTAAATATCATCACACCCGCATGATAAATGCGTTTTAAATAATGATTTATTCTGATTTCATTATTATTTCTGGTAAAACACTTGACGACAACATGAAACCGTTTTATGGTATAAGCGTTCACTACTTAATAGGGGGATTTTTTAAATGAACGACATTCTTATTGAACAGACCGAAGCACGCGTGGATCACAGTAAGCAGTGGCGCCTGACCGACCGAACGACCAGCCGCTCAATTACCGTGACCTTTGACCGTGACCTCGAAACAACGATGAAGGTTCACCGGACGTTCTCGTTTAATCGGTTTGAATCAGAACAGCTTAACCGCCTTTGCCCGCTTGTTTCCGAGCTTGATGCCAATTACAACCTTAACCTAGACTGTGAAACGGTCGGGGTAGCATTCATGCCGCTTTCAAGCACGCAGGCCAAGCAGGTAATGACCCCAGCTGAATAAGTCATCCTAATTACTCCTTGTGAAATAATAAGACGGGGTTAATCAAAACGGATGTACCGGATGCAGGAAGCTCCCCAATGCAGCTTTCAGTCATCCAGTACGCCCGTTTATTTTGGATACAGAGAAGGCAGGTCTATCGGACCCGCCCTTCTTCTAGTGTTAAATTACCGTTCCGTGATACGTTCCACTTACCACGTGCCGAAAATCAAACGTTGCCAACTCCGACAGCGGAATAATCCGGCTCACCCCGTAAGCAATCATGAGGTTTAACGTCGTTTTCTGATCCTCATCCGGAATTACCAGCACGGTCTGCTTGTGGCACGCCCGCAGGTATCCCATCTCAAACGCCATCCCGTCGTCCGGACACTGCGGGGTAAACAGCATAATGCCCAAATCGGCGCCCATAATCCCCTCAATGTCGGCGGTGTAGGTCCGCGCCTGCCACTCAACTTCCTTCATCACTTCAGGATGCTGGGTAACGTCAATCCCGTTATACGCAAAATCAAGCGGATAATGTGACAACTCCCGCGAAACGGTCGGATTTTCCTCAATCGCAGCGAGGCCTGCCTTCATGTGTGCCTGCTGCTGTTCATTAAACCAACAGCACCCGATGTATGCCCGGACGGGTGCACCCGGTAATTCATTTGCCAATGATTTATCCTCCAGCTAAATTATGTTGTTATTGTACATGAGTGCATGAACAATAACAACATAATCGTCTTAATAATTAACTTTTATTCCCAAGTATCGACTTTGTTTTGATCAGTAAAGGTGTACCGTGCCCGTTGACCGCCGATCAACTTTGGCCGGGAATACAGACCGGTGACTGGGGCTGCCCCAACCACGTGGTGCGCCAAGCGAACCGGCACCTGGACAAACCGGACGTGCATTCCAATCGCCGTTCCACCAATATCAATTCCGCCGTCCGCAACAATGTGTTCCACCTCAACCGGATCGTTCATCCGCTCGTAGGCAGCAACCTGGGTGCCTCCACCAGCATGCATCGTTGGGCACACCGACACAATTTCAAACCCGTGGCGGACCGCTACGTCCCGCTCCATTAATAGCGCCCGGTTAATGTGCTCGCACCCCTGAACGGCCAGGTCAATGTGGCGGGGACACAGGTAGGACATCAACGTTTCATAGACGGTTGCACCCACCGCTAGCGCTGAATCGGTCCCCATCCATTCGCCCCGAATCATGCTTGTGCTGCACCCCACGACAAACAGGGAGCCTGCCGGAAGGGTAAACTTCTCATTATTAAAATAATCATCCAACACCTGCTGCAAATCAGTCTGAACATCCATCATGTTCTCCCCCTTTAACTATTACTGTTCCAACCACTGGGACCACCAGTAAACCGGAACTCCAATAAGCGTCGCTAAAATTCCCAGGACCGTTATCTGCGCCTGAGTAAAGAGCGTCATCCCAAGGATGAAACACCCGCCGGCAATGGCAAACAGTGGAATTACCGGGTAGCCCGGAACGCGGTACGGCCGGGCCAACGTCGGTTGGGTGCGACGGAGCTTAATTACCCCGCAAAATGCTAACAGATAAAAGATCCAAATAACAAACACCAACATGTTGGTTACCGCATTGAATGATCCCGATAAGGCAAGCAAAGCGGCAATCGCCAGCTGAACCACACCGGCAAACCATGGCACTCCTCCACGGTTTAGCCGGGCAAACCAGTTGCTTCCCGGCAGCCGCCGTTCCTGGCCTAAGACGTAAGGGACCCGCATTCCGGTCATCACGTACCCGTTAAGTGCGCCGTACACCGAAATCAAAATCCCCACCGTCACGATTCGGCCACCCAAAGGGCCAAACAACCGTTCCGCCGCTAAAGCAGCAACGTTCAGGTTCCCCGTGACCAGACTAAACGGAAGGACCAGCAGAAAAACCAGGTTAACCACAACGTACACGCCCGTAACAAGGGTTAACCCCCAACCAATCGCCCGGGGCAAGTCTCGTCCCGGTCGCTTCATTTCACCAGCAATGTTGCCGACGTTAATCCACCCGTCGTAAGCAAACATCGTTGCCAGTAAGCCATTAGCCAACGCGGCCGCTAGTGAATAATGGCCAGAATAAGCCGGCGCCCCTAGCCGTGCAAGGGATAAGCTCTGCCCGTGCATCAATCCTACCGCCACAATCAGCGCTAGGGGAATCAACTTAACAATCAGCGTTACCGTCTGAACAATCCCACCGGCCCGCACACTAATCAGGTTGACCGCCAGAACAACCACCGCAGTGACGATGGCACCGGGAATGATCCACCGCGAAGACCAACCCATTAAATTAATGAGTTGGGTACTAAAAACAATGGCGATGGCTGCAATGTTTGCCGGGAAATAGATGAATGACTGGGCCCAGCCCGCTAAGAAGCCCCAAAAACGGCCGTACGCATGTTCAATGTACTTCATCAGGCCACCCGTTTCCGGAAAGGCAGCGGCTAGTTCAGCACAGGTTAATCCCGCACAAACGGTAATAATCCCCGCTAGCAGCCAAACAATCAGAGCTAAAAGCGGCGAGTGCGTGGCAGCCGTAACGGCTCCGGCTTTAAAAAAGACCCCAGCGCCAATGACCGTCCCCGCAACGGTTGCGAGGGCGGCCATTCCGCCAATTGATTGCTGCATGTCATGTTTATTTTCTGGCATTCTTTCTCTCCGTTTATTAGTCCTTTTCCATAGCGTACCCCTTTATTTGCCGGGAAACAACTAATTTCTTCGCGGCGAAAGGAACTGGTCAAGAACGGGAAGCATTGCACGCGCCACCCGTTTACCCGCCAGTTTATTCGGGTGCAACCGGTCGCCTAAATCGTACTCCCGGCGCAACCGCCCCGTTTGTGGATCAGCAAGCAGCGCAAAAACATCCACGGTGTCCGGCTGGCTCCGAACCCATTCGTTCACCCGGGACTGAATTCGCCATAGCTGCCTTTGCGCAGGCAAAGAGACCCGGCGCCGGTCGATAATAAATGGCGGAAGTGTGCTCATTACCAGGTGAGTGGCGTGCTGGTGGGCAAGGACTTGCACCCGTTTTAACCCCGTAATCAGCGCTTGGCTGGTTGGGACCGGATTTCCTGCAATCGCCTGGAGCATGAGATCGTTTGCCCCGATTGAACACCACATTACTGGAGGCCAAGCGGAAAAGCGGGCGAGCTGATGTAAGAGACTCTCCCCGAATGTTTGGGGCACTTTTCCAATCGTAAGTGCGTCGGCAAGGAGCTGCCGCCCCGCCGTTGCCACATTCGTTACCACGACCGGCCGGTGCATGTAACGGGCGGTTAACGCATCCGTAATTGTCCCCACTTCGATTACCGAATCACCAACGCCCATTATGGTTGTTGCTTGGGGAGCCCCCTTCACTGCCAGCCCGGTTAGACAGTACCAGTTTTTTCTTCCGGTGCGGGGCGAAAGGGGCGGGACCACCACTTTTCGGGCAAGCGCTGCGTTGGTCAGATCAGTCAAAATCGTAAAGTTGTAATCAACGTACGTTTGCGCCCGCGTTGCAACCAACTGAACATACACCGGCTCCCCAGAAGTGACCGGATACGTGACTTCGTCCAGCCAACTAACCGTGTGGGGCGGAAGAACAACTTGCTGCTTTCCCCGCTGGGTAACAGCAACCCTTTCCCGCTGAAACTGCGCATCCCGCGCAACCCACACGTGATCAAAGACGACCGGGTGTGCGCCGAACCGGTTACTTAGTTCTAAGCTAAGTGCCGTCCCCGCCAACTGCGGGGTCACCTTAATTACCTGAACGAGCTGGTCGCTTTGAAACGGCAATGCAGTAAAATCGCTACTTGCTTTCTGCCAGGCAACCTGCCAATCATTCGTTTGTTTCACTCCCATTAGCCAACCAACAACTGGACAACTTCCTGCGGGTCAATCCCCACGAAGTACTTGGTCAGGTCAAACTTACTAAGGACGGTCCGCATTGCTTCCATTGTGTACGGCTGATTGCGCAGCGCATCTTCAAGGTCAGTTACTTCCGCCGTTCCAAAGAAGTCCCCGTAAATCTTGACGTCCTTAATCTGCCCCGCCTTTACAAAGAACCGGGCATCAATCGTTCCGCCAGTAAAGTGCCGCCGCTTCTTATCCGTAAACTCCGGTGATTTGCCGTAAACCCAGTCCCAGTTGTAGTACAACTCATCGCCAATCTTCTGGATTTCCCGGCGGTCCTCATCTGTAAGGTGATACTCGTTTTTCTGGGCTTCCGCTAACGTATCCACGTTCCAAATCTGCTTAATCAGCTCATCCCGGAACTGCTCCATTGTGAGGCTCTGGTATTCCGGCTTCAGGTACGGTTTGATGTTTGTCACCCGACTCCGCACCGACTTGATTCCCTTGGACTTAATTTTATCCTCCGGGACGTGGAGGGCGTCTGCCACCGCAGACGTATCAACGTCGTACATCAACGTTCCGTGGCAGAACGTCCGGCCGTCCCGCGTGTACATCGCATTCCCGGAAAACTTCTTGCCGTCAACCACAATGTCGTTTCGGCCCGTAACGGTTGCTCCAGTTACCCCCATCCGGTGCAGGGCGTCGACAACCGGCTGAACCAGTTTCTTAAAATCACCAAACTGCGAGTCATTGGCAGGAACAATGAAACTGAAGCACATGTTCCCGCGATCCTGGTACATAGCTCCGCCACCAGATAACCGCCGGGTTACGGTAATATTGTGTTCCTCGCAGTACTGTTTATTAATCTCTTCAAGGGTGTTTTGATTCCGTCCCACAATGATACACGGATCTTCGATATAAAACAGCATGAACGGAGGCGTCATCTTGTCGCTGTTCATTAGGTACTGTTCAGTTGCGAGGTTGGTTCGAATATCATTGGTATCCATTGCTAAGTATTGCATTATTAGTTCCTCCATTCCTAAAGGGGAGCTCGAGGTTACCCCGAGCTCCCCGGTTGCTGTTTTAATGTTTGGGTGTGGCTCCGCGCCTTGTTAAATATTCGTTGGGTAACCCGTTGCGACATCCGCCGCATCCTGCACGGATTCGCTGACACTTGGGTGCGGGTGAATCGTCAGGGCGATGTCATCCACCGTTGCCCCAGATTCAATCGCCAGCGTCATTTCACTAATGATCTCACTGACGTGCACCCCAACCATTTGAGCACCGACAATTACGCCGCTCTCCTTAATGTAAACGATCCGCATGAACCCGTTCTGGGCGCCCATTGCAACTGCCCGGCCGTTAGCAGCCAACGGGAACTTCGCTTGCTTAACGTCTAAGCCCTGCTCACGGGCCTGATCTGCCGTTAACCCTGTCGTTGCAATCGACGTGTCCGTGTAGCACACTGCCGGCATTGCGTGGTAATCAACCGTTGTCTTCTTTCCGGCGATTGCTTCAGCCGCAACCTTACCTTCGTAGCTCGCCTTGTGGGCAAGCGCAAAGCCCTTCACAACGTCCCCAATCGCGTAAATGTTTGGAATCGTTGTCCGGCCCTGGTTATCAACCGGAATTAAGCCCCGGTCGTCCAGCTGAATGCCAACCTGTTCGAGTCCCATATTAGCTGTATTTGGCTTCCGCCCAACGCACACGATGCAGTAGTCCGCCTTTAATTCCCGTTCCTCGCCATCGATTTCGGCCGTTACGGTTACGCTGGCATCATCCTGCTCAGTATCCTTTGCCAGGGCATTCGTGTAAATATCAACGCCTTGCTTGCTGAAGTGGTGTTCAACCACCTTAACAAGGTCCTTTTCGTAGTTTGCAAGAATACTGTCTGAACCTTCAAGAATCGTAACGTGGGCGCCGAGGTTAGCGTAGGCTGAAGCTAGTTCGCTTCCAATGTAGCCTCCACCAACAACGACCAATTCTTTCGGCACTTCTGGTAGGTTTAAGGCACCGGTTGAATCAATCACCCGGCCCTCAAACTTAAAGTGCGGGATTTCGATCGGGTGACTCCCGGTTGCGATGATCAGGTTATTAAACGTGTACGTTTGCGCCTTGTCATCCGTAATTACCCGGAGGCTGTGGTTGTCCTTCAGGTAAGCATTCCCCCAGATTACGTCAATGTTGTGCTTCTTGAAAAGCATCCCAACACCGCCAGTCATCTTATCAACCACGGACTGTTTCCATTCCTGGGTCTTTGAAAAGTCCAGTTCAGCGGCCGTCACCCGCAGTCCCATGTCCTGTGAGTGCATAGCGTTCTGGTACCGGTGGGCCGCTTCAATGAGTGCCTTAGACGGAATACACCCGACATTTAGGCAAACTCCACCAAGGAATTCACGTTCAATCACCGTGACCTTCTGGCCCATTTCGGCCGCCCGAATAGCGGCGACGTAACCGCCAGGGCCCGCGCCAATAACAACTGTATCTAAATCAATCGCAAAATCGCCAACAACCATTGTCTATCCCTCCATCAGCAGTAGTGCTGGGTCGCTCAGTAATTCCTTTAACCGGTTCATTGCCCGCTGACCCGTTCCGCCGTCGATAATCCGGTGGTCAAAGGCCATTGAAAGTTTCAGTACCCGGGCAATTTGGATCTGGTCATCTACGACAACCGGTTCCTTAACGATCTTTCCCATTCCAAGGATTGCAACGTTCGGCGGTGCAATCAGCGGTGAGAAGAAACCGCCACCAAGGGAGCCAATGTTTGTAATTGACATTCCTGTGTGGGCCATGTCACCTGAGGTCAGCTTACCATCCCGTGCCTTCGTGGCGTTATCCGCAATGTCCCGCGCAAGGGCAAACAGGCTCTTCTTATCGGCATCCTTAACGTTCGGCACGAATAACCCTTTGTCGGTATCCGTTGCAATCCCAACGTTAACGTAGTCGTGGTAGACAATTTCGTTCGTTGTCAGGTCAAGGGACGCATTTAATACCGGGAATTCCTTCATAACGATTGCCAGTGCCTTCGTAATGTAGGCCATAAACGTCAGGTGAATTCCCCGTTCTGCAGCCATTTCCTTGTACTTCTTCCGGTGATCCCACAGCTTGTCAACCACCACATCATCATACAGGTGGAAGTGTGGAATCTGGGACCAACTGGCCGCCATCGTCTTAGCAGTTGCTTTCCGAACACCAGACATCTTCTCCCGGTGATCCGGCCAGTCAGCGTCAGTTGCGATTGGCTGCGGTGCTGGTGTTGCCGGAGCTGCGGCTGCCGGTGCACTTTCAGCAGCTGCCGGCTGAGGAACCCCACCATTTTGCAGGAAGTTTTCCACGTCACTCTTCAGGACCTGACCGTGGTTCCCAGTTCCCTTAATCTGGGCGATGTCAACGTCGTGTTCCCGGGCAAAGGCCCGCACAGCAGGCATTGCCAGAACCGGTAAACTGTGATCTTGCGGTACAAATGCCGCCGGTTTTGCGGCCGGTTGTTCAGCAGCTGGTGCCGGCGTTTCAGCCGGAGCAGCTGACTCTTCTGGCGTTGATGAAGCGGCATCTTCTGCCGGAGCAGCATCCTCCGGAACATCCCCGGCAACTTCGATTTCAACTAACGGGTCACCAACACTGGCCGTGTCCCCTTCCGGAACCAAAATCTTACTAATGGTCCCACTTACCGGTGACGGGATTTCTTCGACGGACTTGTCGTTTTCAATTTGAACCAGATCGCCGTCTTCTTCGACCTTGTCACCTGGCTGAACGTGCCACTCGCCGATTGTTCCTTCGGCGATTCCTTCCCCAATATCAGGGAGTTTAAATTCATACTTGCTCATTTCGTTCCTCCTCAGTTCTAGAAGTTCACCGTTTCCTTAACCTGGGCAACAATATCCCGGGCATTCGGAATCCATGCGCCCTCCGCTTCACCAAACGGGTACGGGGTGTCCGGTCCTGCAACCTGGGCAATTGGGGCTGATAATGACAGAATTCCCTTCTCGGCAATTAAGCCGGCAACCTGGTTGTTAATTCCTGCCCGCCGCTGGGCTTCTTGAACCAGAACAACCCGACCAGTCTTCTTAGCCGATGCAAGGATTGTCTCTTCGTCCAGCGGAGCAACCGTCCGCAGGTCGACAACTTCGGCGTTAATCCCATCCTTAGCAAGCTGGTCAGCCGCCTTTAGGGCCTCCCGCACCATCGCACCATATGCAATGATGGAAACATCCGTTCCTTCGCGCTTAACGGCCGCCTTGTCCAGCGGAACCGTGTACTCTTCGTCCGGAACATCCTGCTTAAATGACCGGTACAGCTTCATGTGTTCCAGGAACACAACCGGGTCATCTGACCGCACGGAAGAAATCAATAATCCCTTAGCATCGTATGGGTCACTTGGAATAACTACCCGTAATCCTGGGCACTGTGCAACTAATCCTTCTAAGCTGTCAGAGTGCAGTTCTGGCGTGTGAACTCCCCCACCAAACGGTGAACGAATGGTAATCGGCATCTTCCGCGTTCCACCCATCCGGAACTGTTCACGGGAAATTTGCCCCGCAATTTCGTCCATTGTTTCGTACACAAACCCAAAGAACTGGATTTCCGGAACTGGCCGGAACCCTTGAAGAGCCAAGCCACAAGCCAACCCACCAATTCCTGATTCAGCTAGTGGGGTATCGAAAACGCGGTCTTCGCCGTGCGTTGCCTGCAACCCTTCAGTGGCCCGGAACACACCGCCGTTTTTCCCAACGTCTTCACCGAAAACTAAAATCTTATCATCCCGCGCCATTTCCTGGTCAAGCGCCTGGGTGATGGCCTTAATCATCGTCGTCTTCGTCATGTTACTTGGCCTCCTTTGCTTTGAATTTGTCCGCTTCTGCCTGAACGCTAGCAGGAACATCGTTGTACTCGTTCTCAAAGAACTCACTAATCTTCTGGGCTGGCGTTGCTTCAACCTTTTCCATCGCAGCATCAATCTGCTTGTTAACCTCGTCGCTCCAGGCAGCTTCCTGCTTGCCGTCCCACAGCTTCTTGCTTTCAAGGAACTTCCGCATCCGGACAACCGGATCCTTCTTGTGCCACTCGTCTTCTTCGGACTTTGAACGGTACCGTTTTGGGTCGTCCCCTGATAGTGTATGCGGTCCGTACCGGTACGTTAACGTTTCAATTAATACCGGGCCGTTCCCAGCAGCTGACCAATCACGAGCAGCCTTTGTTACGGCGTAAACTGCCAGGGCGTCCATTCCGTCAACCTGAACGCCAGGAATCCCAACAGCAACGGCCTTCTGGGCTAACGTCTTCGCAGCCGTTTGCTTCTTCCGCGGAACGGAAATTGCATACCCGTTGTTTTGAACAATGAAGACTGCCGGCGCCTTGAACGCACCCGCAAAGTTCATTCCTTCGTAGTAGTCCCCCTGTGAAGTTCCACCATCACCAGTGTAGGTGTAGGCAACGTTAGCCTTCCCGTTCTTCTTGATTCCCAGGGCAACCCCGGCCGTCTGAACGTACTGAGCCCCAATAATGATTTGTGGTGGCATTGCGTTGAGGTCTTCCGGGTACTCGTTCCCAACAACGTGTCCCCGGGACCACAGAAAGGCCTTCTCAAGCGGCAGGCCGTGCTGGATTAATTGCGGAACATCCCGGTATGCCGGAAGCAAGAAGTCCTCCTTTTCCATCGCAAAGTTTGACCCCATCTGGCTTGCCTCTTCCCCTGAAGTTGGGGCAAAGAAGCCCAACCGTCCCTGCCGGTTAAGCTTGGTGGAACGGTCGTTTAAAATCCGGGACCACAGCATTTGTTTATATAATTCAACTAACTGCTCGTCAGTTAAGTCGGGCATTAAATCTGGATTAACTACTTTTCCCTCTTCGTCTAACACCTGGTAGGTCTTAATCTCCGGGGAAACGTTGAGTTTATCAAAATCAAGTTTTGCCATCTGACTGCCTCCTCGTCTATGTGAAACTCCTTTTATTGAGTAACCGTTTACATATTGATTATAGCGTGCTTTAGCGTGTTCGTAAATTTTGTGAATTTTCTTCATTTTCATTTTGAATAAAAAGTCATGATTGACGGGTTTTCCACGGCAAAAAAAGATGAAATCATCTTATTTTGTGATGATTAGCACATCGTTTTATTACGACTTTTGAAATGCAATAACACAAAAAGAGCCACAACCACGTTGTAGCTCCCACATTAATATTCAACTTTCCCGCCTACTGCCGCTTATGCTCAATATCCAAGTCGGCCTCTAATTCATCAACCTGCTGCCGAACCTGCTGGTAATCAGCGTTAGTCGTCCGCGCCATTAACACGTCACACCGTGCTGCCCGGACAACATACGAAGCGACCGATCCAACAACAATCCGCTGAATTAACGTCTTCCCACTCGTTCCGACAATAACCAGGTCGTTTTGGTACTCTGGTTGGAAATCCTTCACAATAACGTTCTTCGGGTTTCCAAACCGCAAGTGGACGTGCACCTTATCAGCGTTAAGCCCCCGCTTCTCCACAATAATCCGTTTAAGTTTTGTCATGAAGTCCTCGTTGCGGTGTTCAATCTCGTACACCTTTTCCCCGTCAAGGGCAATCCCGGCCCCGCCATACTCCAGGGCGTTTAGGTCTAACACCCGTAAAACGTCCAAGGTGGCACCCGTCCGCTTCACCGTTTCAATCGCCGTGTTGAGGGCAACAAAGGAGTTGTCCGAACCATCAATACAAACCAAAATCCGGTCATACGTTTGTTCTTCCATCATGACTCACCATCTTTCTTTTACCTGCCTTTAGGATAACGTTTTCATAATGGTACTTCAAGGGATGAACGGGGATTTCCCCCAATAAATTCAAAAAAATCGATTATTTCGCCTGGATTCCCCCGACAATCATCGCCAGGGCGTAAGCATACATGATAATCACGGGCAGTCGACTCAATGCAAGCATTAAGTTACCCCGATGAATTCGTTCTGCTTGCCACCATGCCAACGCCTTTCGCCCATACCGAACAACCAGCCAAATCAAGGCCGCAATGCTTAATAGGGTAAGTGCAACCGTTAAAAACGGTAAATGAAGGTCCTTCATTAACAATTGTAATCCAATGCTTAGTCCTAAGTTATTAAAGATGTGAGCTGCAATCGACCACTTAATCCCGTAATGAACAGCGATGTACCCAAGCAACAGCCCCGTAATAAACGCAAACGGGGTTTGAATAACGTTTCCGTGGGCACAGGCGAATAACACGGCTGACACCACAATCGCTAGCTTTGTCCCCAGCGGTTGCAAGCGACGCAGGATAAATCCGCGGAAGACCAATTCCTCGCAAATTGGGCCGCATAATCCCGCGTACAGCATCATACTTCCTGAACGCACTCCCAGTTTACTAGCCTCGCGCATCTGATCCAGTGCGGACAGCCCAAAATGGTTCAAGACGGTTTCAATCCCGACCCCACAAATCTCAGTAATAACCTGAACCGCAAGGAGCGCCGCAATCACTACCAGTCCCGCCCGAAGCGTCATTCGCGCTTCATGCGCATGGAGGTACTGGTGCCGCAATCGGCGGTTAGAAAACCCAATCAGAATTCCGACCCCTACTACCACGGCAAGCATGTACGCCCACCCGTCACTAAGGGCTAAGGACGATATTGCCTGCATTGAAAAGGCTTGTCCGCGGAGAAACAGTAGCAGCAAAGCCGCAAAGAACACCCCAACATTGAGTGTAATAATATAAACAATTGCGCCCCAGCCTGCCTTACTCATAGTTCGGCGCATTTGCCGTTCTCTTTCTCCCATCATGACTTTCCTCCTAGTTATGGTAAGTTCATTATACTGAACCGCAACGATTTCGCAAGGAAAACATCACTGAATAGCTGAAAAATAGCTTCCCTCATAAAAAAGCGTCCCCAGCACCTTCTTAAAATAGTGCTGAGGACGAGCAATAAATATTACTGTAAGGACTGTTGGTGCTTCTCCTTGAGCTTAGCCATCGTTGCCTCATCGAGGTTCCCAAGGTCAACCAGCTTCTGTTCGATGGTTTCCAAAACGGTTACCCGATCCTGCGGGTTAGCCATAAAGTCGTACCGGTCACCATCAATAATTAATAGCGGAGAGGCATCGTACGTTTGCCGCCACTCATCATACTGGCGGAGAAGGCGGTGGTAGTAGTCAACCAATGACGGGTCCTGTTCAACCTGTTCATAATCCCGCCCCCGCTTCCGAATCCGCGTCATCATCGTTTCGTATGAAACCTTGATGTTAACCATCAAATCCGGGGATTTCTTGTGGGCTGCCATCGGGAGTTCTTCCATCATGTTGTTGAGAAGGCTCTTGTAAATATCGTATTCAACTTCCGTGGCGTTCCCCATCTCAGTGTTCATTTTCATGAAGATTTCATCTTCATAAATCGACCGGTCGAGGATGTTATTATCCTCCCGCATCGCCTGCTTAATCATCTTAAAGCGCCGGTTGAGGAAAAACGTCTGAAGCAGGTAGGCATATGGATTAGTTGCTTCCTTGTCGCCTGCCGCCCGTTTCTTCGCTGCAATTTCATTTCCCTTATAAAACAGTGGGAGCACCGGGTTATCATCGACCGGCTCGTAGAAGGCCGTTGATCCCAACTCCGCGGATAATAACTTGGTTAGGCTTGTCTTCCCCGAACCAATAATCCCTGATAACGTAATCAAAATGACTGAAGCATCCTTTCTGTTGTGGTTTGTGCTCCCCTATTCTACCACATGTTGGGGTATGAGGAAGGCTATTTTCTTATCCCGACTAACAAAAAATTGGCATTCCTGTTGAACGCCAATTAAATCAATTAATTTATCCCCGGTGATGGTGATGGTTTTTGGTTCCCTGCAACTGCGCCTGGTTAACTGGTGACCAGTGCGTGTGCCCGTGATTTGTAAGCACCACCCCGACAGGTGCCACCTGCAGTGTCATTGAAACTGCAATCATTGCAAATAACCGGTGTAACAATTCTCTTTCCTCCTTTAAAATTAGACTCTCTCTTACGGTCGCCTATTCTACCACCCCAATTTAAGAAACGCATCCCGTTAATCACCACAAAAAAGCCGGAGACATTGCTCCGACTTTTAATAAAACGGTTACTACATTAATATCTTATCCTACTATTAATGAGAGTTATTTTGTTCCCTTAATTCGCTGAATTTCAGCCCGGTACTTCTTAGCATTCGCGGTGACTGCAGCATAATCACTCTGATCAGCAGGTCCGACTAAGTTGCTTCCAGCCCCAACGACAACAACGCCCTTAGCGTACCAATCTTTCATGTTTTCCAGGTTAACTCCCCCGGTTGGCATGATGTTGGCGTACGGGATTGGCGCCTTCACAGCACTAACAAATCCGTTCCCAACAACGCTTCCAGGGAAGACCTTCACAATGTCAGAGCCATATTCCATCGCCGTTTGAATCTCAGTAACGGACATGCATCCTGGCATGTACGGGACCTGGTACTTGTTACACAGCAACGCAGTTTCCTTGTCAAAGGTCGGGCTAACAATGAATTTCGCGCCCGCAATCATCGCAATCCGCGCAGTGATCGCATCCATAACGGTTCCGGCACCAATGATAACCTCATCATCGTTACCGTATTCTTCATTCAATTGTGCAATCACCTTATCAGCTTCCGGCACCGTAAAGGTAAGTTCAATCGCCTTAACGTCCCCAGCGATACATGCCTTCGCCGTCTTGTAGGCCTGTTCCCGGGTTCCGCGAACAACCGCCACAACTCCTGATCCAACAACCTGGTTTAACACATCAACACGTTTCATCGTTTTCTCCTCCTTTAAAATCCTCTTCTTGCACACCTTCTGCCTGATAAAAGGCCGCTAATTCTGCCGGGGACGGGTAGCCTCCTTCATCACCAGCAACCTGAACCTGCATTGCACCAATTGCATTTCCACGCATCACGGCGCTCCGCAATGTCTTTCCTTCAAGCAACGCCGTAATCACTCCCAGCGCAAAACCGTCGCCCGCACCAACGGTGTCAACAACATGCTTGACGGTAAAGCCCGGTACCATCATCTTTTCCCCGGATTTCGTTTTTACAAACGCTCCTCGAGCACCAACCTTAACGATGACAACCCGCGGCCGCCCTTCAAGGTAAAAGTCAGCAATCTTTTCCGGGTCATCGGTCCCGACTAGCAACCGACCCTCCGTAATCCCCGGCAGAACCATATCCGCCTGGCGGGCAAACGCATTTACCTGTAGCCGCATTACTTCTCGGGTCGCCCACAACGCGGGACGGAGGTTAGTATCAAACGTGATAAAGACACCCTCACGCTGCATTCGGTCTAATAAAGCCGTAAACGCACAGTTTGCAGCCATCGAGATTGCCGGGAAAATCCCCGTCAGGTGTCCCACCGTTACGTTTCTGAGACTTACCCGGTCGACATTTTGCAACTTAAAATGCGATGCCGCCGAGTCAGACCGGTAGTTATAGACCGCCGGATCACCATGGGTCACGTGATCCTTAATCTGATGACCCGTCCAGTGGTCCGGGTCGACAAACAGGTACTGATCATCAATGCCCTGCGCCTGAATTTGGTTGCGGACAAAGTTACCAAACGGATCATTTCCCACCTGCGAAACGTACGAGACACTGTGGCCCAACCGCCGGGCACCAACCGCCACGTTTAATTCCGCTCCACCAAGATAGCGGTCAAAGTGGGTGACGTTCTCCAGCCGGACATCACTTTCCGTTGATGCCAGGACAGCAAGCGGTTCGCCCATCGTTAAGATTTCACTCATTTTCTTCACCTACTCGTTATTCATCCTGAACGGTATCAGCCTCAATTTGCTCAAGCGACTTGCCGGCCGTTTCGCGGAAACAGCACTTGACGAACAGTCCCATGGCAACACAGCAAATGCCGAAGATAATGAACGTCCACACATCCCCGAGGTGCGCTAACATCATTGGGAATAACTGGGTCACGGCGTACGTTGCGGCCCATAAGGCTGCTGAAGCAATCGATGAGGCCCGCCCCCGAATCCGGTTCGGGAACATTTCGGAAATCAACACCCAGGTACCGCCGCCCCAGGACATTTCAAAGGCACTCGTGTGAATGATAATTAGGGCAAAAATAAAAATATCAAACAGCCGACTAATACTTGTCTGGTCAAAAGCAAACGCCAGAAGGAACATACATGCCGCCATGGCGTATCCACCCCAAACTAAAAGCCGCTTCCGGCCGAGCTTATCAATCAAGCCCATGAAGAAGGCCACAAAGAGCACCTTAACTAGCCCAATACCAATTGTTTCAATCATCGCCGCATGGATTCCGGCCCCCGCATTCCGGAAAATAATCGGAGCGTAGTATCCAACGGCGTTAATTCCGGTCAACTGCTGGAAGACCGAACACATGATGGCAACGAACAGGGCCCAGCGAACCCCCTTCTTAAAGAGCTCGCCCCAGCCGGCGTTGTTATCCCGTTCTTCACTTACGGTCTGTTGAATCCCACCGAGTGTTTCCTGAACCCGCTGCTCCTGATTACCAGTTACCTTTAAAAGGATTTGCTTGGCTGCATCAACCTTCCCCTGGCTAACTAAGAACCGCGGGCTTTCCGGGATAAAGAACATCATAATGAAGAACAGAATTCCTGGGATGGCACCGGCAAAGAACATCATTCGCCAGCCGACATCGTTGTTCCACGCCGTCGAATGCGTGTTGGTAATCAAGGCGTTTACCAGGTAAACGATGAAGATCCCGGTAGCGATGGCTAACTGGTAACTCCCAACGAACCGCCCCCGAATTTCCTTCGGCGAGATTTCGGCAATGTACAACGGAACCAAGGTGGAACACATTCCAACACCTAATCCCCCGATTAACCGGGATGCCACTAGAATTCCGATTGACGGGGCAAACCCACAACCCAGTGTCGAAATCGTAAAGAGGAGCGCTGAGATAAAGAGCACGATTTTCCGCCCCAACTTATCAGCGCACCACCCGGCAATCAGGCAACCAACGACTGCTCCCAGGGGAATACACCCCGAAATAAATCCTTCCAATCCGCTCGTCATCTTGAAGGTGTGTCCGATAAAGTTAATTGCCCCGGACATCACCCCCTGGTCGTAACCAAACAGCAAACCACCAAAGGCCGCCGCAAAGATAATCCATATTAAGTAATGGTTCGCATGAACTTTCTCATCACCCATCATTAAGTCCCCCTCTCCTACCTATTCCTGGCTATCAAACTGGAAATACTCCCGGGCGTTGTTGTAACAAATGTCCTGTACCATCTGCCCAAGGTAGTCATAGTCCTCCGGAACCTGTCCCCGGACGACCCACTCACCAATCAGGTCACACAGTACCCGCCGGAAGTACTCGTGCCGCGGGTATGACAGAAAACTCCGTGAATCGGTCAGCATCCCGACAAAGTTCCCCAGAAGACTCTGCTGGGCCATAATCCGCAGCTGTTCGTGCATCCCTTCGCGCGTGTCGTTAAACCACCAAGCGCACCCCAGCTGCATCTTTTGCTTAACCCCAGCTTCCTGGAAACTCTGCATTCCAGTAGCAAGTTCCATCCAGTCGTTCGGGTTAGTCGAGTACAGGATTGTCTTAGGAATCAGATCCTCCTCAACGGCGTCGGCGAATAATTTCATAATCTCGCCAGCAATCCCCGGCTCAGATCCCATTGAGTCAAACCCCGTATCCGGGCCTAACTTCCGGAACTGTGGTCCGTTAGCGTTCCGCAGAACGTTCATGTGATACTGCATCGTCCAGCCATACTTTTTGTTAAGCTTCATCAGCATTTCCATCAGTAACGTCTGATAACCGTTCACCTCATGGGCGCTCAGTTCGCCACCCCGAATAGCCTTCTGCACAATTGCGTTAAACTCTTCTTCGGTAATTTGCTCGTACGTGTAACTGTTTAACCCGTGATCAGACAGTTTCCCGCCGAGCTGAGCGAAGTAGGCAAACCGCTTATCGAGGGCCTCTTCGAGTGACTCGTAATCGGTAATCTGAATATCCGCTGCCGTACTCAACCGTTTAATGTACGCCCCAAAGTCACCCTGGTTTATCCGTACAAGGTTATCCGGCCGTAATCCGGGAAGTACCTTAAACCCGTTCGTTGCCTCTTCCTGCCGGAGTAACTGGTGGTAGTGCAAATCGTCAGCAGGATCATCCGTAGTAACAACAACCTTAACGTTCATCCGCTTAATCAGCGCCCGGGGCTTAAAATCATCCGTCTGCAAAAGGGCGTTGGCCTTGTCCCAGACTTCCTTAGCGTTCTTTTCCGTCAACGGTTTGTCATAGTGGAAGAACCGCCGCAATTCAAGATGCGTCCACTCATACAGCGGGCTACCGATGGCCTTTTCAATCGTCTTAACCCACGCAAGAAACTTTTCGTATTCATCCCCATCACCGGTAATCAGATCTTCGGGAACGCCATTTGCCCGTTCAAGCCGCCACTTATAGTGGTCACCGTATAACCCGTCGTTTAACCAAATCCGGGTAATGTTCGGGTAGTTTTTGTTTTCATAAATATCCTTGGGAACCAGATGACAGTGATAATCAATAATCGGCATCCCTTCCGCGTAGTCATGGAATAACCGCTTTGCTGGCTCACTTGTTAATAAGAAATCGTCATTTAGTAGAACCATTTGTCTCCCCCCTAGTAGCTGAACGGATTATTCCCGTTCTTCCTTATCGATTGCTTCCCACAAACCGTTCAAGTAGGTAATGCCCAGAGCCCGGTCGTACAGTCCGTATCCCGGCCGGCCCTGTTCCCCCCAGATGTCCCGGCCATGATCCGGCCGAATGTAACCATCAAAGTGAACGTCATGCAGGGCCTTCATGACTTCGTACATGTCAAGGTCACCTTCACTTGAAAGGTGCGCTGCCTCGTGGAAGTCACCTTCATTACCAAAGAACTTAATGTTGCGGGCGTGAATAAACGGCGCGCGGTCCTTACCAACAAATTCCCGAATCAATGCAGGAACATCGTTTTCAGGATTTTCCGCTAAACTTCCGGTGCAAATCGTAAATCCGTTGTACTTGGACTCATGAAGTTGCTCAATCTTCAGCATGTCTTCCCGGTTCTTGTAAATCCGCGGAAGGCCGAACAGCGGACGCGGCGGGTCGTCCGGGTGCATCGCCATCCGGACGTCGCATTCTTCACAGACCGGAATAATTTCATCCAGGAAGTACTTCAAGTTGGCCGTCAGCTTTTCAGCATCAACGTCCTTGTATAGTTTGAACAGCCGCTTAACTTCCGCTAACCGTTCAGGTTCCCATCCCGGGAGAACGTACCCGTTGGAGTTATCCTCAACGGACTTAATAATGTCCTCCGGAGAACCTTCAACCATCTTGTGCTCAAATGCCAGGTCCGTTGAGCCGTCAGCAAGCGGGTAGTGCAGGTTCGTCCGTACCCAGTCAAAGATTGGCATGAAGTTGTAGCAGATAACCTTAATCCCGTACTTTGCGAGGTTGCGAATGGTCTGCTTGTAATTTTCAATGTACTTATCGCGGGTTGGAAGCCCAATCTTGATGTCATCATGGATGTTGACTGATTCGATTACCTCAAGCTTCAACCCGGCTGCTTCTACTTCGTCTTTTAGCGCCTTAATTTCACTTTCCGGCCAAACATCCCCCACTGGAATGTCAAACAGCGCTCCAACAACCTGCGTGGTTCCCGGAATCTGCCGGATATCCTTCAACTTAATGGCGTCCGACTTAGAGCCATACCACCGAAATCCCATGTTCTTCATCGTCATATCCCCCTAAAATGAGTAGTTCTTCGTTGTTACCATTTCATGAAGCGTCTTCCGGACCGCTCCTGGAGCAGCAATTAATTGCTCAAAATCGCGCTCAATCTTGTCACCCAAGCCAATTGCGTACAGGTCGTACGTGAAGATTTCTTTATTAGAAATGATTGGTTGCAAAGCCTGGTGAATTGCTGGCTGCGTTGCTCCCAGCTCAATTCCCTTTAAGGAAGCCTGAAGCTGATCCATTAACGGGTCACGGCTAAGGGTAAACGGCTTACCGTCATCACCAATTCCTGTCAGGTACCGGCACCATCCGGCAATTACCAACGGAATGAACTCAAGTGTTTGCGGGTCCCGCTGCGGATCATCAATGTAGTGGCTGAGGGTGACCCCGTAACGCACGCTCATCTTCTGGGACGTATCCGTCGCAATCCGTTGCGGCATGTCCGGTACGTTCTTGTTTTGAAGCCGTTCATCAATGAACTCGGCCAAGAACTTCCGCGGATTAATTACCTTCGGATCCTTCACAACCGGCAAGTCTTCGCCGTATCCCAGGTTCTTAATCAACGCAACCACATCATCGTCCTGCACTTCGTCGTAGATTGAGGTGTACCCCAGCAGGCATCCATAAATAGCCAGCGCAGTATGCAACGGGTTCAGGCACGCCGTCACCTTCATCTGGTCGGCATCATTTACCGTTTCCCGGTCAACCATCATGACGCCCGCCTTCTCAAAGGCCGGCCGCCCGTTCGGGAAGTTGTCCTCCATCACGAGGTACTTAACCTCCTCGGTGTTAGCAAACGGAGCAATGTTGGTGTGCTTAGTCGTGTGTAAAATCGTCGTATCAGCAAACCCGTTTTCCTTCAGGTCAGCCCCAACGTTTTCCGCAGGGTTAGGCGTAATCCGGTCAATCATCGTCCACGGGAAGGAAACCTTTTGCGGGTCATTCAGGTAGGCAATGAAGCCGTCGTCAACTAAGCCCTGCTCGTGCCACCCGTTCGCAATGGTCATCACGCCGTTCTGGAACGTCCTCCCGTTTTGCGAAAAGTTATCCGTACTAACCATCGCAATCGGGTACGCCCCTGCTTGGTAACGGGCATACAGCAGATGAGCAATTGCCCCCATATTTGTCTTCGGCGCTTCCGGCCCGTTTGCGATGTCAGCTGCCGCCATATCAGTTAACGAACCATCAATGTTGTGGAGGGCGTACCCCTTCTCGGTAATTGACATCGTTGCCAGCTGCAATTCCGGATTTTCAAAAATTGCGGTCATCCGTTGCCAGCCATCCTTGTTAGCAGCGTTGTAATAGATACTTTCCGCAACACTTGCCACTAACTGCTTATCAAACGTCCCGTCGTTATTCATAATGACGTCCACAAACCGGTTCCCGTACTTGTGGTACATGTCACTGATAACTTCATCATCGTAGGTTTCAGCAACAATCACGCCGCCGGTCATTTCGCCCTGTTCGATGAGATCCTGCGCAACCAGTGCGTGGAAGCACCGAAAAAGGTTCCCCCCACCAAAGTGGACCCACCGGGGATGCTTGGTTCCTTCAATCGTCGTTTGCCGTTGATCATAGGTTGGAACCTGAATCCCTGCTTCATTAAAGGCTTGTGCCGCCGTTAAATAATCGTCGTTTAAGCTAACCATTGTAATCCTCCTTTTCACTAGCGCGCCGCCAGTTCGTCAAAATTAGCATTAAATTGTGCTACGTAATCAGCCTGCATCGGTTGGTATTTCCCAGCGACAAATGCTAGAAGCGCGGTTTCTTTTAATGCCCGCCATGACTCGTTTTCCTTAGTAACAAGAATGGGGAAAAACAGGGTACCGGCCTTTTGGCTTGCCTGGTAATCACCCACCGCATCGCCCACCATCATTATTCGGTGAGCGGGTTCTTCACGGGACAAGCGTGCCAAGCAAGCCGCCTTCTTCCCGTCTTCTTGCCCGAAAACGGTATCAACAAACTCAAGTAAGCCGTTCCGCTTCCATTCCGCAAGTACCGCAGCCTTGTTTGCTGAACTAACAATCACTACCCGGGCAACCTTACTAATCGCAGCGAGGCTTTCCTTAGTCGCAGAAAACGCCTTAAAAGTTGAGCTCTTAGCCGCAATATCACTATTTACTTTTCTGGACCACGTTAATGCCCGCTTGAGGTTTTGATCATCTGGCGTCTTGGCAATCGCTGCTTCCAACGCCTGTTCTGAAAACTCCGGGGTCGTTTCAACCCACTCTTTCAACGCCGTTAAATGCGGGTAGTTAATGTGTTCAAGTGCCGTTACTAATCCCTTAAACCGGTTAATCCCCCGGGTACGGGAATACAGGTTAAGTTGATCCCAATACTTCAGGAATTCCGCCCGGTCCTTAATCGCAAATACGTCCACCAGGTCCGGACCGAAACACTGCTGGTGCTTCGGGGTCATGGTGTCCATTGCACAGCCGTCCGAATCAATACATACGATGTTTTCTGCCATTTTGCTCACCCCATTAATACCGGGTGTCTTCAAAGCCACAGAATGCATCGACCGGACTCTGACCCTTAAATTCAGACCGGCCAAGCATCTTATCAACCAGCGCTTCTAGGGTGTCCTGCTGGTCGTCGTAACAGTTAATGTACGTTTGAACCTGCGGCACATCTGCCAGGTGGAACGGACTATTAACAGAAACAAAGATGGTTGGCACTTCGTGAATGTAAAACGGAATATCCGGCGTCCCCTTGGAAGCAGGCCACTGAATTCGTTGGTCCGTGTTCGGAACTACCTTCGCCATGTTGATGATTAAGTCATAGTTATCCGTTAACTCCGAGATCGGCCGCTTCTGGGCGTAGACGTTTGCCACCGCAGCACGCCGTTTCTCCGGTGGAAGGTCCTTAACCTGATCCTCAAGTGACTGCCAGATTGTGACCGTAAAGCCTTCCTTTTCGAGGAGCTCCTTCATAACATCGACCGGCCGTTTGCTTGAACCGCCCATGATCATGCCGAAGCCACCTTCGTGACCCTTAACGTCCACTAGCAGTACCCGTTTCTGCTTGGCTGGACTAATCGGGAAAATATGCTCTTTGTTTTTAACTAGCGTAATTGCCTTGTCAGTTACTTCATGGGCAACCTTCTTGTTTTCTGGTTTGCCAATATGAGCAAGCTGTTCTTCCTTGGAGTGTTCCAGGAACTTAAAGCCCTTATTTAACCCAATATGAGCCTTTAATCCCAGAATATGCATAAGCGCATCGTTCAGCCGTTCGTCCGTAATAACCCCGTTCTTGTATCCGTCCATCATCCACTGGAAGTCTTCATCCGGATCGTTAAAGAAGAGGAAGAGGTCGACACCAGCAGCAATCGCTGTTGGTAACAGATCACGCCGCTTCATCGTTCCGGTCATCCCGACCATGTGACTTGCATCGGTAACGATCACTCCGTTGAAGCCCATCTTCTTCCGGAGAAGGTCCGTAATCAGGTACTTGTTTAACGTTGCTGGCAGGTTGGCTTCCTGTAGCGTTGCGTCCGGCTTAAAGTACCGCACGTAACTCGGAAGGCCGATATGCCCCGCCATAATTGACGGTACGCCCGCATCAATCAGTGCCTGAAAGACCTTCCCAAAGCTGTTGTCCCATTCCTCAACCGTGCTGTGGTTAGGGGCAAATGACAGGTGCTGGTCCCGTTCGTCAGAACCATCACCCGGGAAGTGCTTGGCCGCCGGAGCGATGCCAAACTCCTGAATCCCCTTCATGTATGCTAACGACAGCTTAATGTTTAGGTCTGGATCATCCGACCAAGTCCGAACTGATAAAATCGGGTTGCGCCAGTTCTTTAACAATCCAACAATCGGTGCAAAACTCCAGTTACACCCGATTGCTGCTGCTTCTTCACCGGCAATTTGCCCCATCCGGTATGCGAGGTGCTCATCACGGGTTGCTGCCACCTTAATTTCATGACCCACGTACGTCCCGTCAGTGCATGCTCCGTCACCACCGGCTTCCGTGTTGGCAGCAATCAACAGTGGAATCTTGCTGTTTTCTTGTAAAATCTTGTTCTGGTCATACACTTCTTCAGCCGTTCCAGGGTTGTACCGCACGCCACCAATATGGTAGTTGTCTAATACTCCCTTGAGGTATCCTTCTTCCCGTGAAGATCCCATATTGATGAACAACTGCCCGATTTTTTCTTCAAGTGACATGCCGGCAATTGTATCTTTAACCCACTTAATTTGTTCTTCATTCAGGTAATACGGTTTTGCTGTTAAATCAACGCTCATAACACTACCTCCTAGTTATCGTTTTTCTTTAACTGTTCAACGATTTCATCGTGCTTCTTATCTGTTAATCCATAGAAGAGATGGAAAATAATTCCTGCTAAAATCTCGGCAATCCCCGGAATTAACATGAAAACAAGAACAATCGAGTGCTGTACGTGAATTGTCTGTACCTGGTTTGCAACGTATCCCATTAGTGAAAGCGCAAAACCTGGAACAAATCCACCAATCGCCTGAACTACCTTCCGTACAAAGCTGTATGCCGAATAGATGATTCCCTCTGAACGAACCCCCGTCCGCAACTCTTCGTACTCAACGACGTCCGCCTCAAACGCAAAAGCCACTGAGTTAACCGCAGTTAAGCCCATCTGCGCTAAACCGAAGATGACATAGAAAAGAACGTGGCTGTGCGTATGGGTCATTACAAAGAAACCTACTACGTTCATTAATCCAGCAACCAGCGCACCAACAACCGCAATTTTTTTCTTATCAACTTTCTTAACCAGTGCCCCGCATGCAAACATCGTCGGGAACATTACGCAGGCATTTAGGATTGTGACGTTACTCATCATTCCTTCGTTACCCATGACGTACTGGTAGAAGTACAGTTGCATTCCCATTTGCAGGAACATGGCACCAATCGCAAAGAGCGTAAACAGAACAATTGCAATGAATGGCTTAGAAGTACATAAACTCTTTACGGTTGTTAAGATTGCCTTAGTACTATTCTTTTGAACCTTAACTTCACAGTTTTCCTTTGTGAACCGGTAGCATAGCCACTGTGAAATGCAGCCAATTGCGGCAAAAATAACCGCAGCAAACAAGTAGCCCCGTGCCGGAACCCCGTTTCCGGTAAAGCTGATTACAGGAACAGCGAATCCCGTAACGATTCCGGCTAACTGGGCACCAATGCTCCGTGAAACTGATAAGTTGGCCCGAATCTTACTATCATGTGTCATCGCCGTTGCCAGCGAACCATACGGGATATTAACGATTGAGTACAAAACGTTCATTACCGCATACGTTACAAATGCATAAACAACTTTCCCGGCTAGGTTAAAATGCGGAACTGCAAAACAAAACGACGCTGCAACTGCTAAGAAAAAGGCACCGTATAAAATGAACGGCCGAAACTTACCGCGCTTACCAATTTTCTTCCGGCTATCGACCCACGTCCCAACCGAAACATCGATGAATGCATCCGCAAACTTCATAATTAAGAAAATCAGTCCTGCCCAGTATCCTGGGATCCCAACCACATCGGTGTAATATTTCAGTAAGTACAGTTGCGCAAACTGAAAGGTCATTCCGTTCCCAAAATCACCAAATCCGTAAAAAATCTTTTCCCGGAGGGTAACTGGAGCTGTTGTATTTTCATTACTCACAGCAATCATCTACTTTCCTATTTCTGCTTGAGAGACCTTATACTTAATGAAATCGATTCCACTTTTATTGTAGTTAATTACTTGTGAAAAATAAAACAAGGATTTATGGTATAGTCATAAGTAATCCTTATATTTACAGGAGGCCATTATGGATTTCAATACACTCAAATATTTCATCGACACCTATGAGAACAAGAGTTTTTCACGGGCCGCTAAAATCAACTTTGTTTCCCAAACGGCAATTAGTCAGCAAATCCTCAAACTTGAAGATGAGCTTGACGTTAAGTTATTTGATCGCTCCAAAAAGCCCATTGCTCCCACCCACGCAGCTACCGTTTTCTACCACGATGCCACCCAAATCCTCAATTCGTATCACGAAGCGTTAAGTAATGTTCGCGACGTTAATACCAATGCGATTAAATTGGGGTATTCCCAGCGCGCAAAGGGGGACTTACTTTCCCAGCTCCTGCTTCACAGCGAGCTTGATATGATTGACGTCCCCGTTAACTTTGTATCCGCCGCATCACTTACAGCGGTTGATTTGCTGTTCAACAATAAGGTTGATCTGATCACTACCACCGAAGAAGAAGCAAGTGTTTTCCCGCCATCCGTTTGCAAGCAGGAACTTTACCAGGGTGACCTTGTCCTAGCCATCAACAAACACAATCCGCTCTCCCGCCAAAAGGTAATTAAGAAGACCGATCTCCACCACCAGTACATCCTGACGATCGCAAATGAATTTGGAAAACAGCAACACGAAATCGCAATGTCAATCGGTTCGCAAAACATCATTCACACAGGGAGCGACTACACTTCCGTCCTCTTTGCCGTTTTAACCAATTCAGGCGTTACCCTGATCCCCGAATACATGAACACGCAAAAATATGCCAATAAGCTAGTCTTCAAGCATGTTAACGACCTCGAATCATGCGTCAGAATCTTCCTTTGTTGGAAAAAGAACGACACAAAACAACTAAAGCCCGTAATTAATGCTCTTCAAGACGCCGCCGAGCACCTATCATAACTTCTTATTATTTAAGTATAAGTAAGCATTTTGCTATAATGATTGTGAAAATATGTATAATTAAGATGTACTTGGATTGCCATGCTTTTTAAGGAGTTGATTCTATGCTTTTTCCAGAACAAACGGCAACCCGAACGCTGAGTGACCTTAGCGGCATTTGGGATTTTCAGATTGAAAAAACAGGCCACCCGTTAACGGCAACGGAACCACTTCCCGCCCCTATTCCGATGGCTGTTCCCGGGTCATTCAACGATCAGGTCGTCGATGCTGCGATCCGCGATCATGCCGGCTACTTTTGGTATGAAACAACCCTTTCCGTTCCCGCAGTCCTATTGGAACGGCGCCTTGTTTTACGGTTTGGCTCGGCTACCCATAGCGCAACGATTTACATCAACGGTCAAGAAGTGGGATGGCATACGGGTGGTTTCACGCCCTTTGAGTTTGTCATCAACGACTATGTCCATGCCGGAAAAAACGACCTCAAGGTGCGGTTAAGCAACATTCTCGATTACACCACCCTTCCTGTTGGGAATCACTCGCAGGTAAACGGGCGGGACGTTGTCGAACCAAACTTCGATTTTTACAACTATGCAGGAATCCACCGGCCAGTTAAGCTGTATTCCACCGCAACGACGTACACTGAAAAAATCACCGTTAAGTACACCGTTGATGGTGAAACAACGACCGTCAACCCTGACATTACGGTCAAAGGGGACTATGCCAGCGCAAAGGTTACCATCACCGATGAAGACAACCAGGTTGTCGCCACGGCAGATCAACTCGGGGAATCTCTGATAATTAGTAAAACCCATCGCTGGAACGTCCGCGACGCTTACCTGTACAACCTCACCGTAGAGTTATTCGATAACGACGGTCAGCTTCTCGATGACTATACTGAGCCGTTCGGCATTCGGACCATTAAGGTTAAGGATTGCCAGCTTCTTATTAACGACAAACCCATTTACCTGAAGGGCTTTGGCCGTCACGAAGATTTCCCGGTTCTCGGAAAGGGACAAAACATGGCCGTCTCCAACCTGGACCACAACCTGATGAAGGACCTAAACGCCAACTCCTTCCGGACATCCCATTACCCGTATTCTGAGGAGGAAATGCGGCTTGCTGACCGGGACGGATTCATCGTCATTGATGAAGTTCCCGCAGTGGGGTTATACGCCAACATGAACGTTGATGTCAGCAGCAATTTCACCAATGACGCCACAACTTCCCAGACAGACACATGGGAAGTAATGAAGACGAGCCAGGCCCACGAACAGGTCCTCCGGGAGACTATCGCGCGCGATCAGAACCACCCGTCCGTTATCATGTGGTCGATTGCTAACGAACCCGCTTCAAGTGAACCGGGCGCAGGTAAGTACTTTAAGCCACTGTTTGAACTTGCCCACAAACTTGATTGGGAACACCGCCCACGGGTCTCGGCCAACATCCTCTCCTCCACCCCAGAAAAGGACGAGGTTGCGCCGCTCGTTGACCTGCTATGCCTTAACAGGTACTACGGTTGGTACCTCCAATACAACGACCTGGAAGCGGCAAAGAAAGCGTTACGGGCCGACTTAGCCACTTGGCACAAACGCTTCCCTGACAAGCCCATCATGTTTACCGAGTTTGGCGCGGATACCCAACCTGGGTTGCACTCCCGTTACCATGACCCGTACTCTGAGGAATACCAGGTTGATTACTACAAGGCTAACTTTGAAGTCTTCGACGAGTGTCCTTACTTCATTGGCGAGCATCTATGGAACATCGCTGATTTTGCTACCGCACCAACACTTATTCGGGTTGATGGCAACAAGAAGGGTGTCTTCACGCGTGACCGGCAGCCAAAGCAGATTGTACCGCTTCTTCGGGAACGCTGGGCTCATAAGTAACTAATAACGCGAATATTCAAAAAGAACCCGATCGCTTTGTATGCGGTCGGGTTCTTTTAATATATGCCTTTAGAAATCGTATTTCGCAATCCTCTGTTCTTCCAAAACAAAGTCCTTAAAGTAAGGTAGCTTAAACGCTACGTAGGCGTATGCCTCATCCTTAATAATCTGTTGCTTTATCAGCCGTTTCCGGTACGTTGACCAGTAATTAGACGGCTTCCCAGTTTGCCGTGCAATCGCCGCCATTTTAACCTGTCCGTCTTTACTTTCACTCATAGCCATTGCGCGCAAAAATTCTTTGTCACCCGCAGTTAGTTGCTGATAAACCAGCGCGTATGCTTTTCTTGCCAACGTATCCTGATATTCATTAACCACCTGGTTGACTACATCAGCACTAATCTCATCCCCTGGTGCCGTACTTTTCCAAACTAGGTATCCTAATAATTGAAAAGCATAGGCATATCCGCGCGTCATCAGTGTTAACCGGGTAGCTATTTCATCAGAAATGCGCCGTCCACCCTGCGCGAAATTTGTCCGAAATGCCTGCTCAATTGATTTCCCGTGTAAAAACGGCAGTTCCAACTGATTACTCCGGAGCAAAAACGTCAGCACTTTGTTATGTTGCAACTCGGAAATATTTTCTGGTAGACCAGTCATCACCAGCGCAACCCCAAAGCGTTGTCGAATAAGCTGCTGGTAGATCATTGCTAAGTCCCGAATTTGTGGGGTTGACGAGACTTCATCAATCGCAATCAACACCTTTTTATGGTGCGCCTTCAGCTGCTTAAATATTTCCATCAATAGCCCAATTTGCGTGGCATTTCCGGCGACTAGTTTAAAATCAAAATGCCTTGTCTTAATCTTGTCAACCTTGCTGAAAAAGCTCTTTAATTTTAACTCCGGCTGCATCTGCAAGTTTTCGATTAGGTTATCAATAATCAACTGATTGTTTAACAGGTCCACGACAACCCAATCATCGTGCTGCTCAATCTGATCAATAATCCCGGTTAAAACGGACGTCTTGCCCGATCCCCGGACACCACAAATCATCGTTGTTTGGTATGGGGTGTCGATTTCAGTACCAGCATTGGTTAGTTCATCGACGTAATCCGCAATTATGCGTTCCCGGTCCAAAAACAACTGCGGAACCTTCCCAAAATTAGGGTTAAATGGCGACCGCTCTTTCATCTCGCTCACCTCCGTTTATCACCTATTATAATTTGTTTTTGCATTTTTTGCCATTTTGCATTTTTTGCATTTCATTTTATTTTTGCATTTTTTGCATAATTTGAATCGCATTTGAGTTGTAACACAAAAACGGCCGCTAACCCCCTAGCGACCGTTTCTATTACTTTCTTATCACGCAATCCTACTTCTGGTCATCGTAGCCATTCGGATGCGTTGAGTGCCATGCCCATGCCGTTTCAATGATCTTGTGGACATCGTCATATTCTGGTTTCCAACCAAGAATCTTACGGGCCTTGTCCGAAGCAGCAACCAGTGAATCTGGGTCACCGCCCCGCCGACCGGCAATTTCAGCCGGGATTTCCTTCCCCGTTACCTCACGGGCCGCCTTCAGCATCTCTAAGTTTGAGAAACCGGTAGCTGAGCCCAGGTTAAAGGCGTCGGAGTCGTGGCCTTCCCGCAGGTACTTAACAGCCAGCATGTGCGCTGCGGCCAAGTCAAACGGGTGAACGTAGTCCCGGATGTTCGTGCCATCCGGCGTGTCGTAATCGTCCCCGTAAACCTGCAGCTTGTCGCGCTTTCCTTCAGCCACCTGCAGAATGATTGGCATCAGGTGGGTCTCAGGGTTGTGGTCTTCCCCGATTGACCCATCCGGCTTAGCCCCGGCCACGTTGAAGTACCGCAAAGCAACGTACTTAATGCCGTACGCTTCGTCGGCCCACTTCATGATCTTTTCCATGATCAGCTTACTTTCACCGTACGGGTTAATCGGATTTTGCGGATCCGTTTCCTTGATTGGCATGTGATCCGGAATTCCGTAGGTTGCGGCGGATGATGAGAAGACGAGCCGCTTAACGCCGACTTCCTTCATCACTTCGAGCAACTTAATCAAGCCAGTAACGTTGTTGTCGAAGTACTTTAACGGCTTGCCCATTGATTCACCAACCAGTGAATAAGCGGCAAAGTGGATAACAGCATCCACGTCCGGGTTTTCCTTGAAGACGCGCCGCATAAAGTCCTTATCGGCCACGTCGCCTTCGTAAAACTTTGCCTTCGGGTTAACGGCAGCCCGGTGACCCGTTACCAGGTTATCAACCACTACCGGCTCCTCGCCGTAATCCAGTAACCAATCAACCATGTGAGAACCGATGTAGCCGGCTCCCCCTAATACCATAATCGCCATGACGACTCCTCCTTTATTAAGTAAACGTCAGGTAAACGTTAACTAAATATTCCACCGATAGTATACCACAAATTACTACCGGTGGAACAAATAACCACTTATTTACTTTTCAGCCGTGTTCTTAACTTCGCGCAGGTGGATGGTGGTATCCCGCCGCTGCTTCAAGAAGAGCGGTACCTTTTCGACCCGGACATCACTAAACTCCAGGCCAAACCACTGCACCGGGTTGGTGAGGTGGTTTTGCAGGAAAATCCGCGCCGAAATCAAGAACCGTTTCCAGTTTGGAATCATAACATTTGCCGGTAACAGCTCCCGAATCAGGATAAAGCAGAAGTCCCCGACCCGCCGGCCTGGCGTGGTCGTGTACGTCTGCGGCTGTTCGTCAATCATGCCCTTATCCATCAGATCATGAATAACCTTCCGGATGTAGAGGTTCACCCGCGGTCGCATCTTAAACCCAACGTACAGCTGGAGATTAACCACATTCCGCGTCCCCATCATGTCGACGGTGTAGTAGTTAGTAAACGGCTTATCCGTTTGATTAACCGTCACAAACCAGTACACCCGGGCCCGCTTCGGGTGCTTATCCAGAATCGAATAAAGCGTCTCCCGGTCAATCGAATAGTCGTCCTTCACCCGCGAAATCATCACGAGATTATCCGTGTACCGCTGAACCGAATTGTCGTTTGCCAGCTTAACCAGCTGACCAAGGTAATCCTTGAGTGAAACCTTCTGCGACACGTTCCGGATCGGTTTGCGGACCTGGCTGCCATAGTACCAGATGACCATGACGAAGATAATCATCCCCATGATGAACAGGGTGACATACCCACCATAAATGAACTTACTCATACTTGCAATGAAGAACATCGTTTCAATCACAACGTAGAGGCCACAAAAGAGAACCGCCCCGCCCTTTTTAATCGTACCTTCGAGGTAGTTAAACAGCAACACGGTCGTCATCAGCATCGTGACCGTAATGGCCAATCCGTATGCCGCCTCCATGTGCTCCGACGTCCGGAAGAACAGAAGAACCGAGCAGGTGATGATACACAGCAGCCAGTTGATGTCCTTAATGTAGATTTGCCCCCGGGACATGCTTGGGTGTTCAACAAACATCCGTGGCAGCAGCTTGAGCCCTTCCGCCTCTTCTACGAGGGTGAACGACCCGGTGATTAATGCCTGGGAAGCAATGATGGCGGCCAGCGTCGCAATGATGACCCCAAACATGTAAAACTTCCCCGGAAGCATCGTGTAGAACGGATTGATTGCCCCGGACATGTTGTGGAATTCACTCATGTGCCCGATCAGGTAAGCTCCCTGGCCAAAGTAGTTTAGGATTAACGCCAGGAAAACAAACGGCCAGGTGATGTAGATGTTCCGCCGACCAACGTGACCCATGTCAGAGTACAGGGCCTCCGCCCCGGTCGTTGCCAGGAAGATACTCCCCAGAATGAAGAGCCCGTCCTTATTCACCGGCGAAAACAGCACCCGCAGTCCATAGACTGGTGAAAGTGCCTTGAGGATTCCCAGGTTACCGTGCATGTTGTAGATGCCAAAGACTGCCAAGAAGCCGAACCAGACCAGCATAATTGGGCCGAACGCCCGGCCAATGAAGCTCGTTCCAAAGCGCTGGATCAAAAACAGGACCAACAGAATTGTGAGTGTGATGATTACCACGTCGTTCTGGTCGTGCACAGGAACCGTGTGGTGAAACGCCACGCCCTTTAACCCCTCAATCGCACTGGTAACCGTCACGGCTGGAGTCAGCGTCCCGTCAGCTAGGAGGGCCGCTCCCCCAATCAACGCCGGGAGAATCAACCATTTCGCCTTATTTTTGACAAGGGCGTACAGGGCAAAGATCCCCCCTTCACCGTTGTTATCAGCCCGGAGAGCAACCAGCACGTACTTGATTGTCGTAATCAGCATTAACGTCCAGAAAATTAGTGATAAGCATCCGATTACGTAATCAGGGGTCAGGTACTTCATGCCCCCTGCGTTTCCGATTAACGCATTCATTACGTACAGCGGAGATGTTCCGATATCGCCGTATACAACCCCGATGGTGATTAGCGCCCCCACCAGGATTCCCTTGCGGTGTTTCGTCATTTTTGCCACCTCATTGATTTTTCTACCTAATACGGTTCATCATACACTTTATTCTCCCGCACGACCATTAATTTCGTATTACAAAACGGCAAATTTCCCGGGAAATAACAAAAAGGATGAGACGAACGCCCCACCCTCAAGTTAACGGATAAAACTATGCCAATGAATCCCACGGTTTAAGGTCAACCCGCTGCTGGTCAAGCAGCTTGCGTTGTTCTTCCGTCAGGTACTTCTTGTTAATAATGACCTCGTACATGTACTTGTCAAACCACTCATCGGTCATAATGAAGTAGCCGTCCTTGCCGACCTTTTCACCCCAACTGTTTTCAACCTTCCACTTTGTTGGCTGACCGTCCACCAGGTCAACCCCAGTGAACGTCATAGCGTGGGAACACGTTCCTTCACCGGAAGCGAGCCGGTCCGCCTTACTCATTTCCAGATCAACCCCAAATAACTCGTCTTCCTTGAAGTAGTCCGGATCCAGGATTCCCTTTTGCCGGTCAATCTTGTTGAGCACGTCGCACCCCAACCAGGCCGTCTCGCCCGCTTGCAGCTGCTTAATCGTGGCGTCCTTTAACGCCTGCGTATCAACCGTTAGGAACTCAATTTTCTTGCCGTTAAAGATGTAGTCCTGACTCGGCAAACCAAACAGTTTCCCCTGCTCGTGGTCCGGGGCATCCGTCAGGCATACGTAGTCATCAAAGTTCCAGTCCACGTACTTCTGGTAGAACGACTGCGGCGTTAAGTTGCGGTCGATGTGGTAGTTGTGCTCATCGTCCCGGTATTCAAAGCCAAACTTTACCGGCGGCTGACCGAAGACGTCAACGAGAATCCGGTAGATCTCGTTCAGGAAGTGCATCTTCGTTTCACGTAACTTTGCTGCGTCAGCCCCGTCAGCTGCAAGGTTCCGCAGCGTCATGGCATCCTTCCGGAGTTTTAGGTTCAACGTCGGGTTAAGCTCAGCCGTCTTATCACTCGTCAGGGTTTCTGGCATCACGTACTGTGGTACTAAACCGTACTTTTCAATTAATGCCGGTCCGTTTGCCCACTGGCCGCCATCACCGTTGCCCCACTTTAACAGGAACTGCACTTCCCGGCTGTCAAGCGGCAAGTCAGCAGTTGCGAGAACGTCCTCGTAAAACTTGTTACTTTTTTCCAGCCGGTCATAGAACGACAGGTAGTTCTGTGAAAACTGGAAGTCCTTCATCTTGTACTTCTCAGCAAACTTGTGCCGAAGTGTGTTTAACGTTGCGAATAACCAACAACGCCCGCTCTTCTTCTGGTTGGCAACCTTCCCCGTTTCTACTTCAACGGAAAACGTGGGGTCCAGGTGCCGCTTGGCCGCGTAGTTTTCACTTGTGCTAATCACGCCGTTCTTTTGAACCGCGCGCGCGACAACAGCCGCATCCGGTCGCTGGTCAAAATCCTGTTGGAACCGGTGAAGGTCCTCTAGTGTAATATCCTTTGTCATCTGATCCGCCTCTTCCTTTGTTTGATTAAGTGTATTTTAATTCTTTTCTCATTAAAAGGCAATGCTCCCCGCCAAAGAACCCCTTAATTTACTCGAACCACATTAATGCGCTAATCCGCGGAATATCCGAAGAAACCAACGCATCAACGAGCGCATCGTCGTTAGGGTCATAGTCGATAATTTGCCGCTTATTCTTGGCAAGCTTTTGAATTAATATTTTAGTGGCCCGGCCGGCCCCTTCACGAAACGGGTGCAGAAAGTTTGCACTATCCAGTAGCTGAGCGTATTGCTCAATCGGCGGTACTGGTGCCTGATTAATTGCGGTAATCTGCTGGTTAACCGTAGCAATTCCCCGGGAAATAAACTCAACTGGTAAAAACGTCGTCGTCCCCTTCGTAAGGTCATAATTAATTATGCCAATTTAGGCGAAAATCGTTTTTTTATCGCCAATTCGACCATTTTCTTCTTTGTTTTTGACAAAAATAGCCAAAATCAGCATAATTAACACAAAAACAGCCAAAGGGAGGGTTAATAATGCACGAATATCACGATTTACTAACTTACAGCCGGATGAATCCCGGAAAAAATCCCCAAGACGAGTATCACCGGCGCTTTACAAGTCCCGGGGCATACCGAACAGGAATGATGATTCACCCCACTAACAAGGACGGCCTCCCGACGACTGATGAATACGAATTATTTTTTGTTCCAGAGCATTATTTACTTCAATTAATGGAACAGGTACGCCACTTAAGCAGCCAAATCACCGCCCTTGTTCGGCGGTTGCCCAAGATAGCGGCACGGACGTTTGTCCTGGCAATGTTAATGGATGAAATTAAGGCGACCAACGCCATCGAAGGGGTTCACTCTACCCGCGCTGAAATCCAAAACGCATGGAACCACCGCAACGATTCCGACCAGCCAAATCCAGTCCGGCTAGTCGGGTTCGTTAAGATGTACAACGAACTACTTCAAACCAGAATTCCCATGATTACCAAACTAGCGGACATTCGCACTGCCTATGACCGACTGCTCCAGGGTGAAATCGCTCCGGATAGCCTACCTCAGGGACAACTATTCCGGTCGCAGGCCGTCCGCATTGGAAACGCCCAGACAACTAAGCACATTCCACCTACAAGTGAAAAACGGATTATTAACTGTTTGGAAAACTGGCTCCAGTTCGAACAACAAGAGAACGTTCCCGCACTTTTTCAGGCGGCGGCAGCCCACTTCTATTTTGAATACGTCCATCCGTTTGCGGACGGAAACGGGCGTTTGGGGCGTCACCTCTTTTGCCGTCAAATCGCTCGTGAGTACGATCCGTTTACGGCGATTAGTTTTTCACACGAAATTAGCCTTGACGATCGGCAGTACTACCGTGCCTTTGATAAGGTGGAACACCGCCGGAATTACGGTGAGCTGACCTTCTTCATTCAAACTACCCTTCGTTATTTGGCTCACGGCCAACAGCGAACGGTCGCGAAGTTAATGGCAGTCCAGGAGCAACTCGCCCACGCTAAGCAGGTAATCCACCACCAGCAACTATCGCCGTTAGCCCAGGAATTACTGTTTGCGTACGTCCAGGTCTACTTCTTTACCAACCTCACTGATTGGGGGATTGATGACCGTGAAATCATTGCTGCAAAGGAATTCGGAAAGTCTAGGGAAGACCGCAAACGAGTGATTAGAGAACTCACGCAGAACGGGTGGACAACCGTGATTAAAAAACGGCCCAAAAAGCGGTGCCTCTCACGGCAAGGAAAGAAACAACTCAATCTCCAAGCAATCTTTCAGTAATTGAAGAATACACCACAAAAAACCGCTGGCATCCCTGCCAGCGGTTTCGTCGAAATGATTATTAGTTATGGAACCTTTTACTTGTGGGCCTGTTCGTAAGTCTCCTCAAATAGGTCGTAGCTGAAGTCGGCCGTCGTTGGGACAACCTTGTCCGCCTTAGCAAGCTCGTGAGCATCGCCAACGGCCACGGCCACCATGCCGGCGTCCTTAATGGACTGTACCCCAGCAACGGCGTCCTCGACCCCGACACATTCGCTCGGGTCAAGGTTAATGGCAGCTGCCCCCGCCAAGAAAATGTCCGGGGCTGGTTTGCCGTGCGCAACCTTAGCCGGGTCAGCAATCGCGTCAAACGCGTCCATCAACCCCAGTTTCTCCAGAATTGCCGGGGCGTTTTTAGAAGCTGACGCGAGGGCCATCAGCACGTGGTGCTCCTTCAGCTGAGCGATTAAGTCGTTGATTCCCGGAAGGATGTCATCCCGCGTCAGCTTCTCAATCGCTTTCAGGTAGTAGCCGTTCTTCTCAGCGGCCATCGCCTGCACCTGTTCGTCCGTGTAGTCGTCCTTCACCCCACCGAATTCCAGAATCCGGTTCAGGGAATCAATCCGACTAACCCCCTTCAGTTCCGTTTCAAATGAAGCCGGAAGCTCCAGGTTCAACTTTTCCTTTGCCAGCTGGCTCCACGCTGCAAAGTGGAACTTTGCTGTATCCGTAATGACCCCGTCCAGGTCAAACACGCATCCCTTCATCATTGCTGTCATTCCCTTCGTTTCTACCTACTTGCTTAACTTAACGTCCTTACCGTCAACCTTAATTGTCAGGTCGTCACCGGACAGTAGCTCAATCTTCGTTCCCGTCTTATCAACGGCAACGTTTAACAGCCGCCCCCGGAAGTTCAGCCGGAAGTGGTAGCCGTTCCATGCTTCCGGAACAAACGGCTTGAACTGCAGCTGACCGTCAACAACCCGCATGCCAGCGAATCCTTGTACGATGGCCAGCCAACCACCAGACATAGCCGTGATGTGCAACCCGTCAACCGTATCGTTGTTGTAGTTGTCCAGGTCCAGCCGGGCCGTCCGTTCGTACAACTCAACGGACTTCTCCTGGTACCGCAGATCAGCCGCCATGATTGCGTAGATTGATGCGGACAGGCTGGATTCGTGGACCGTCAGCGGTTCGTAGAAGTCAAAGTTCCGCTTCTTTTGTTCTTCAGTAAACTCGTCCATGAAGTACCACATTGCCTGAAGAACATCAGCCTGCTTGATGTACGGTGACCGTAAGATGTGGTCCCATGACCAGTGCTGGTTGATTGGTAATTCATCAGCCGGAATCTCGTTAATTGGGTTGTTGTGGTCGTCCAGCGTAATTTCCTTGTCAAGGAAGCCATCGTGCTGAACAAAGATGCCGAGTTCCTTGTCTTCTGGCAGGTACATCTTGTCGACGATATCCTGCCACTTAGCCTTTTCGTCCGCTGAAACGTTCAGCTTAGCGGCCTGGTCGGCAGAAACCTTGTCAAGGATTTCCAGCGTGTACTTTAATTCCCACTGGGCCATGAAGTTGGTGTACCAGTTGTTGTCGACGTTGTTTTCGTATTCGTCGGCCCCGGTAACCCCGTGAATCATGTACTGGCCATTCCGCTTGGAGAAGTGGACCCGGTCAGCCCAGAAACGGGCAATTTCAACAAGAACCTTGCTTCCTTCGTTCAGGACGTAGCTCTCGTCACCGGTCATCTTCGTGTAGTTGTAGATAGCGTAGGCAATGTCGCTGTTCCGGTGGATTTCTTCAAACGTGATTTCCCACTCGTTGTGGCACTCGATCCCGTTAAACGTCACCATCGGGTAAAGCGCACCCTTTAAGCCCTGTTCCTGGGCGTTGTGGTATGCCCCGTCAAGCTGGTTGTACCGGTACATTAACAGGTTCCGCGGTACTTCCTTCTTGGATGTTCCCAGGTAAACTGGGAGACAGAAGGCTTCGGTGTCCCAGTAGGTAGCGCCACCGTATTTCTCGCCGGTGAAGCCCTTTGGTCCGATGTTTAACCGCGCATCGTTCCCGTAGTAGGTTGAGAACAGCTGGAAGAGGTTAAACCGAATCCCCTGCTGGGCCGCATCGTCGCCGTCAATCGTAATATCGGACTTCTCCCACCGAGCAGCCCACTCGTCCTCCTGGGCCTTTACCAGGTCAGCGTATGAGCTTTCCTGTGCCTTACTTAACAGTTTGTCAGCGGCAGCATCGAGGGCTTCGCGCGTGTCGTAGTCCCGGGACGTTACCACAACAACCCGCTTTTCAAACGTTGCCGGACTGTTCGGCGTTAACGTGCCGCTAAAGCGGTTGGCCACGTGCTTGTCCGTTTCTTCGGCCTGGGCAGGCTGAAGGTCCGTTACGTGCGCCATTGCCATTTCAGTGGTGAACTGCGGTGTACCGAAGTTATTTGGCGCCGTTTCCCCAACCAGTTTGCCGTGATCAGAAGCAGCCTGCTTGTCCAATACCGTCCAGAACTGCTCACCGTAGTTGGAATCTTCGTTGTAAACGTCGGCGTTGATAAAGGACGTTACCTCAACCTGAACGTCGTCATCACTGAGGTTGGTGAACGTCAGCTTGTTAGCGTACAGTTCCTTGAAGGCGACACTGACAAACCGTTCGGACTCAACCTTGATCCGGTGACCGTTCTTTTCAACGACAAATGACCGGTCAAGCACCCCACGCTTCATGTCAAGGCACAGTTCAAAATCACTAAACTTATCCTTGGCAAGGTCAATGGACTCGCCGTCAATCTTGATGTCAACACTGACAAAGTCGATGGCGTTCGGCACCTTCCCGAAGTACTTCGGGTAACCGTTTTTCCACCAACCAACCCGCGTCTTGTCCGGGTACCATACCCCACCGAGGTAGATCCCCTGGTGAGTATCGCCGGAGTACTGTTCTTCAAACATGCCCCGCATTCCCATGTACTCGTTCCCGATACTGGTCATGCTTTCCTGGAGCCGCTTGTCTTCTGGATTAAATTCGTGGGTAACAACCTTCCACGGATCAATTTCAAAAATTCGTTTCATGTGATTCGTCCCTCCGTTTACAAGTAATTAATTCGTTGCGATTACGAAGCCGTCGCGGGTTAATTGCCCGTTCTCATAATTCTGTGCTAACAACACGTCACCCTGTGAGTTAATGGTAGCCGCCTGATCACCGGTGTTAACCGTAATCCGAACCGCCCCATAATCAAGCGTAATGACGTTGTCAGCATCAACCGCCCACTTCATCCGACCAACCGTTAGCTTATTAGCTACCTGTTGCCGCACCCGGACAAGTCGTTGCATAAATCCGTACATCGTCTGGTCCTGTAATTCTGGATCCCAGACCATCGGTTTCCGGTCATCCGGGTCGTTCTCACCCGTCATCCCGTACTCCGTTCCGTAGTAAATGCTTGGCGTCCCCGGCTGCATGAACGTAAATGCGAGGATTTGCCGCGTCAGGTCCATATTATCGTGGGCTAACGTCTTAATCCGCGCAGTATCGTGCGAATCCAACACGTTAAACATCATCGAATTAGCCTGATCAGAGTAATGCATCAATATCGCATTCAGTTCCGCAATCATCTGCGGGGCATCAATTTCGTGCGTTAAGAAGTGCCGTTTAATATCATCAGTATAAGCGTAGTTCATCACGCCGGTAAACTGATCACCCTGTAACCACGGTTCCGCCGTATGCCAAATCTCACCGAGAATGTAGAAATCCGGCTTAAGGGCCGTTGTTGCATCGTGGAATCGCCGCCAGAAATGGTGATCAATTTCATTAGCAACGTCTAACCGCCATGCATCAATATCAAATTCCTTAATCCAGTACGTTGCGATTGACAGAAGGTAATCCTGAACTTCCGGATTAGCCGTATTTAACTTTGGCATGTGCGGGGTGTAGCTGAACGTCTCATAGTTTGCATCATCCGTAAACTCGAAGTTATCAGTTGGCGTATAATGCACCGGGAACTCATGGATATGGAACCAATCAGCATACTTTGAGCCGGCCCCGTTTTTGATAACATCCTGCCACTGCGGCGATTGATCACCAATATGATTAAACACCGCATCAAGCATCACGCGAATTCCCCGTTTATGCGCTTCCTGAACCAAGCGCTTAAACAGCTTTTTGTCCCCAAAATGAGGGTCAATTTCAAAGTAATCCTCGGTATCATACTTATGATTCGATGGCGCCTTAAAAATCGGGTTAAAGTAGATCCCGTTAACCCCCAAATCAACTAAGTGGTCAAGGTGATCTAACACTCCCTGAAGGTCACCACCGTAAAAGTCCTGTCTTCCAGGATGAACCGTTGAGTCCCATTCCTTCGTTCCGGCCGGGTTTAGTTCTGGGTTACCGTTAGCAAACCGCTCCGGAAAAATCTGGTACCAAACAGTTTCATTAACCCACTGAGGGGCATGAAACGCATCAATCTGATGAAAGTACGGTAGCCGGAAATACATATTTTCATTAGTTAATTCCGCTTCCGTCGGTTTCTTTTTGATTCCTTGGTCAACGTATAATACTTCGTCACCATCGAACCCGGTTACATAAAAACCGTATGCTAACCGGTGCTTCGGTTCGGTAATCGTCACCATCCAGTAGTCATACACATCCGTTTGAAGACGCCGTTCCATTGGTACCCGGTGTTCAAACCACCGGGCGTGTTTATTAGGAATAGCGTACGGATCGCCGTACACAACTGCGACCTGTGCAACATCATCCCGGGCCGTCCGCAAACGAAGTTGAACCTTATCAGTTCCTACGAGACTAATATCTTCGCTCTCCGGGCGATGGCCAATTCCGGCATAATTCATATCCAGAACCCTCCGTTAATCCTTACTGAATAATTTCTTCAGCTTCTTCGTCTGTCTTCTTTGCAGAAAGCCCCTTTGTTTCCTTAACTACCCAAACAGAGAATGCACCAATGATGAACAGTACCGCACCAAACAGAATCATCATTGAGGCACCGTCACCGTGGCTCATCTTGCTGAACATCGGGTAAAGGGCAAAACTTGCAACGGAAGCACAAATCTGCGGCAAGCAAATCCAACAGTTAAACATTCCGATGTACGTCCCATCATGCTGTCCGTCCAGGGCGTTCGTCAGAATTGTGAATGGAATTGAGTTAATCGTTACCCAACCAATTCCGATGAAGATAAATGCAATAATTGAAAGCAACTTCGTGTGGCAGAAGGCCAACATTAAGAACCCAGCAGCCGCACCAACTAAGCCAAGTGAGTAGAACGGCTTCCGCGTCTTATCGTTCAGGTGTGACAGTACGTATCCGTATAAAATAGCAGCAACCGTCTGAACGGCAGATAATACCCCGTACCAGTTACCAGCAGCCTGGAAACCAGCAGATGTTGGGTTAATCGTGTGCCAAATGTTGGCTGATAATGCACCCGGAGCGTATGTCCACAGGTACTGGAAACTTGCCCAACTGAAGAATTCAACTAATCCTAACGTCCAGAATACTTTCGGTGCGTTTGAAAGAATTGAAACCAGTGAAGTTTTCTGCTTTTTCTGAGCTTCAGCATCAATTCCATGGTATTCGTTGTACATCTTCGGGTCGTATTCCTTAACCTTAAAGACAGTAAATAAGCTTGAAATCCCAAGAATAATAGCTCCCAGGTAGAATGAGAACCGAACAGAGTCAGGAACGACACCCTTTGCGGCAACGTTTGCGACCCCTAAGGCTGATAATCCGAACGGGAAAAGGTAAGCAGCAAAACTTCCGATGTTTGACCAGATTGTCTGCCATGCCCATGCCTTATCCTTTTGCTTTTCGTTCACCATGTCACCGATAATCATCTTGAACGGCTGCATTGACATGTTAGACATTAAGTCCATGAAAAGAATTGAGATTGCACCGAACCACAGTGCTAGCATTGAGCCATAACCGAAACCAAATGAACCTGAATTTGGTAATAAGAACATAACAATAATAGCAACTATTGAACCAACAATCAGGTATGGCATCCGCCGGCCAAGCTTCGGAATCCACGTGTGGTCAGAGAACCATCCAACCAACGGCTGAACAACCATCCCAGCCAACGGTGGCAGAATAAAGAAGAACCCTAACTTAGTCGGGTCGGCCCCAATCGTCTGGAAAATTCGACTCATCTGCGAACTCTGTAACGAAAACGCCATTGACGTCCCTAAGTTACCAAACGTCATTAACATCAAAACGCTCATCGCCAAGTTTGGCATTGGTTTGCGTTTCTTTTTCGTTAAATCATCCATAACAAACGCTCCTCCATAAAAAAGTAATTCTTGATAACGCTAACATTATATAATGCGTTTTCACTTTTTGCAACCGGTTGCACACACTTTTTACGCATTATTCTCCCTTTTTCTAACAAACCCTGCTTATATAAATTACAACCGGTTGCGCAAACCACATAAAAAACGGGCCACTCAGCATTCCGCCAAATGGCCCGTTCTTCTTTGAATTAACCTATCCGCGCGATGAATTCCGTTCCACGATCTTATGTGGAACCACCACCATCGAGCTGTTTAAACCTAACTTCTGCTTTTCCTTTTCCGGACTGTCCATAACCAGAACGGCCGCTTCGTTGCCGAGGAACCGCGGGAAAATCTCAACCGAGGTCATCGTCGGGTTGGCCGTTTCCGCAAAGACGGAGTTGTTAAACCCAATCATCCCGTATTCCCGGGTGTCCCGCCGTAGCGACTTCAGCATGTTTTGAACGTGTATCCCGGTGATGTCATCACACACCACAAACGCGTCGACCTGCGGGTTCCGGTTGAGGAAATGCGCAAACGTCGTCTGGTCGTACGACCGGTCCGCTCCGTTTGAGAGTTGAACCGCAACCGGCTCGCACCCCGCTGCCCGCATTGCCCGCTGGTAACCAAGATAGCGGTCGTTTTGCACAAACTCCTGGAGGTTCGTCGAAACGTAGGCGAGGTGCCGGTACCCCTTCCGCATTAGAAACGCCGTTGCATCACTTCCGGCCGTAATGTTGTCGTTATTGACGTACATCACGTGGTCGTGACCCTGTGGCGGCGTTCCAATCACGACGTACCGCACGCCCGGTTGCGCACTCACGTAGTCCCGCACCGGGTCATCCGCCTTGGAGTACGCAAAGATAAACTTTGTGATGCTCCCCTGCTTAATCATGATTTCAATGTTATGAATCAGTTCATCGACGGTTGGCGCTGTCGCCACGGACACTAAGTACGACCGGGCGCTGCAAAACGCCTCGATCCCCTGAATCACCTGCACGAAGAACGGGTCGTTCCCAACCGAGATTTCACGGGGCGGGAAAATCACCCCGACAATATTTGCCTCACGGTTTGCCAGGTTCTGAGCCGCAAAGTTGGGCGAGTAGTCCAGTTCCTTCATCGCCGCCCAAATTTTCTCCTTCGTTGCCGCACTGATTAAACTACTGTTATGCAAGGCCCGGGAGGCAGTCGATGGCGACACTCCCGCTAACCGCGCAACATCCTTAATGGTTGCCATTTGCTGTCCCCTCAACTAAACGTTTTGTCCTATTCTAGCATACTAGCAGGTTACTTCCGCTTCCCTGAAAAACGGCGGTGCCGGCGGTAGGCCCATCCCGCAAGATAACTCCATGCCAGAAGTGAAATCAGTAATCCCACGTTAAGCAATGGCGGCCAGAACGATAGTACGAGGTGGTGTTTCCCCGGCGCAACCCTTAAGGCGATAAACGTACCGAGTGCCTCGTGAACCGGGACCCGTTTTCCATCGACATAGGCCCGCCAGCCCTTGTTATACGGAATTGTGGTCATGATGACTGATTTACGGGCAGTCGTCGTGATTGTCCCCCGCAGGTGGAGCCCCTTCACCGTCGCATCCTGAAGACCGTTTTGCTGAAGTCCCTGAAGCCGCCGTTCCGCCCTTTTCACGTTAAGTCGGTAAACCTGCACGGAGTCTAGCGGAACGTTTTGATTCCCCTGCGGTTGAATCGAAACAACCACCTTGTGGCCTTTCTGGTTGGCCCCCACGCATTGTAGGAGTGGTTCCGTTAAGTTCCCCACCGTCGGGATTTGAACGCCATTAATAAAAACGGTCGCTGTTCCTAACAGGTTACTTCCCAGCTGGACGTAGTACGGATCATTCGTCTTCAAGTGGAGCGTAATGTTGTACGCTGCCCCGCCATTGCTGTTATCCCCGTCAGGTGTAAGGAGCCCGTTTTTACCGCCCTCCAACAAACTCTGCTGGGGAACACCGGTGTAATGAACGGGGGTGAATAACCCATCAGCCGGCTTGCTATCTAACCGTTGCATCACCGCTTCGGTGTTCGTTGTTGCCGTCGCCTGGTTCGGGTTAAACGGCTGCATGATTTGCTGGTTGGCGGCAAAGGCCAGCGGAAGCACGTACGGGTTCTCAAACCGCCCAACGTCCCCCATCTTCTTAACCCGGTGGTACTCAGCAAAATCAGGGCGGTAACTAACCGCCGGAATCTTCTGGGTTGTCAGGTTATGGAACTGGTGCGCCGGTGCCAGGTAGTACTTAACGCCCAAGAAAGAATCCGTCAAAACGTTCCCCTCCTGGTACACCACCTTCCCAGTGTAGGTCGGTTGTCCCAGGTCATTCATAAAACTGGTAACGGCCGCCCGCTGTGTCGAGCTAAAATCTGAGACCGTTTTGTATCCGAACTGGAAGCTGTTATTTTCCGAATTATCATCAAAGGTGCTCTCCATCCGGTATGGCTGGGAACTATTGGCGTAAAACGCGCTATTCTTCCCCATCAAGCGCACAAACCGCTGGTACGTTTTTACTGGCTCCCACCCAAAAAAGTTGAGGGTCATATAAGCATTTGTCCCCACCTGGGCAATGGTCACGAGGAGCAAAACCCCCAGCAGGTATTTTCGCTGGTCCGGGATAACGACCTGCGTTAACAGAATTACCAGCAACGTTCCCGCAACAAAGAATGCCGTCGTCATCATCTTTGGTTTACTCAGGAAGTCAAAGTACCGCAGGTTTGACCACACTATTCCGATCATGACAATGACGACCCCGAACCCGGCGCCAACTTGCCACCACCGAATATCGCGGGCAAACATCAGCGCCCGCACCGCCAAAAAGAGCATCCAAAAGCTGATTAGGTAACTGAACCGGTACGGATAAAAGACCGGCGACTGAAACATGTGCCACATTAGGTTTAACGGGGCGTAGCACGCCGAAAGAAGCATGAATCCCAGAATTACCCCGGAAGTAATCCGCTCCCGAAGAGAAACCTGCTTCATTAGGAAATACACCACTACAAAAACCAGCAGCAGGGTGGGGATAAAGACGTTCGGGAGCCCCATTTGCACCTGCTGGTCATTTAACGCCCCCATCATGAACTTCCCCATCATGTGCCACGGATGGTAGTCAAAGTTAAACGGTAACTGGGTGGCCATAAACTGCCCCTTACTCTGGGCAATATCCGCCTGAGCCGGCAGTAGCAGGAAAGCCGTTAACGCTCCGCCCAGCAGGCCACCGCCGATATACCGGAGCACTGCCTGCCCTAATTCCCTCCAGTTAACCCGCCGTTGGATTGCTAACCAGCAGAAATATAGGGCGGAAAACAGGACAACCATGTATCCCATATAAAAGTTCACGAAGAACAGCGCCGCCAATGCCAGGGAAAACGGAAGCACCTTCTGGTCATCGAAGATTCGTTCCAAGCCCCACATAACGAACGGCAAGACAATTAACACGTCAATCCACATCAGGTTTAACTCGTTGGCGAGTGTCCACCCCATCAGTGCATAACCGAGCACCACTAATAACCGCCACGGCGCAGCAACCGGGTGCTGCCGGTCAAGCCACGCCCCTAACGCCATGGCCGCACACCCCTGCTTCAACAGGGTAACAACCATAATCCCAAGCGGTAAAAGGCGGTTACTAAAGAGCAGAAGAACCAGGTTAAACGGGCTTAAAAGGTAGTACGCCCACATTCCCACTGTTTCTCCGCCCAGTCCCTTTCCGAAAAAGTAGAGTAACTGGGTCGGGTGCAAAAACGTTGTCCGGAAAAACGCGTAAAACTTAACGTACTGCTCCTGCATGTCGTACGTTAACAACGTATTCGGGCCAAACGGCGTCATCCGTAGCGCAACCATGCACACCAACATTACAACTACCGGCAGAATAAAATCGGCAATCCGTGACCGGTGCCGTTTTACGTACTGCGTCATCTTCTCCTTCATAGTTTCCTCACCGTCAATTTCATATTTTTAAGTGCGAAAAATCACAGTCACAATTAAGTATAGTGCATTTTTCGCCCCAAAATGTGACGAAATTATGATTTTAACCACCAAAAAACACCCCCGCTTACCGGGAGTGCTCCGCCGTTATTACTACTTTACCCGCTCGTACCGGTTAACCACCGCCTGCTTATTCCCCGAGTACCCGAACCGGGCAAGGGGATTGTCACTGGCGTTCGCCCACGTGACGTAGGCCTCCTCGTTTTCCCATTCGTTAATCATCAGGTACTGGTAGTTATGGTCGTCCTGTTCAAGCACTGCGGTTGCTTGTAACCCAACCGGCCGCTTATCCGGATCATCCCACGTTGTTACCAACGAATCGAACACCTTCCGCTCATCGTTATCCAACGTCAGGTACCGGAATTCGATGTACCCCTGCCAATCCTTAAAATTGAGGGTGCGTAAAACCTGAAAATGAAGGTCCGTCGCAAAGACACTTTCCTTCCCGGACTGATCAACCAGCGCGTACTTAGCGTGGTCGTCCGCCTCCCGCAACATGACCAGGTTCCGGTCCGGGTGCGCCGCCCGAATGTCCGCTAAAGTTTGTTTCGGTCCCAGCGCAATATTAAGCTTCCGTAGTGTCATTCTAACCGCTCCCTTTGCTTTATTCGTCCTCATTATAACATTAATTCAAAAAAACGTTTCCACTATTCGGAAAGACGGCTACTTATGGTAGGGGGCTCCCGCATTAATCATAAAGGCACGGTAGACCTGCTCCGCTAAGACCAGCCGCATCAGCTGGTGCGGGAGGGTAAACCGACCAAACGAAATGACCGTGTCCGCCCGTTTCATCACTGCGGGGCTTAACCCCAGCGATCCCCCAATCACAAAGGTAATATCGCTGTGGCCGTACGTTGTCAGGTCAGCTAGCTCACGGGCAAATTCGGGCGAAGTCCGCTCCTTCCCCTCGATTGCCAGCGCGTAAACGTACTCCCGCGGTTTAATCTTCGCAAGGATTCGTTCCCCCTCAACCTCCTTAACGTGTTCCATTCCCGCCGCGCTGAGGCTTTCCGGGGCTTGCTCATCAGCTACCGCCACCACCTGAAACTTGCAGAACCGCGAAAGGCGTTTAGCGTACTCCGCAATTCCCTGTTTCAGATACTTTTCCTTTAACTTCCCCACAACAACAAATTTAATATTCACGGTTATTCTCCCCTTCCACAAGTTATCCCCCGTTTTTTCAAGTTATGCACCCCATACGAACGCATGTTTTACACAGAATTATCCACTAAATCCCCAGTTTTTGCCGTTTTGCGATTTCAAGGGGGATTCCTTGACACTATTTGTCCACATTATCCACAACCTCTGGGGATAAACTACTGTGATTTTCCCGTAATCCCCAATTTATCCACAAAATTCTGGGGATAAGTGGTTAAAACTGTGATTTTTCGGAGATTATAACCCCCTTCTGGGACGATTCTGCCTGCTTTTTTATCCCCACATTGAGGATAACTCTAGTTCTGCCCATCACTTTCAAGCGTTAACTTCACCGTTGCCGTCTGCCGCTGCCCGTGGTGGTAGTACGTCACTGAAACCCGCGATCCTAATTTATGCTGATCCAGTACTTCCTGCAGGGTCGCAATGTCACTGGTTTTAGCGTCCCCGATTTTCGTAATCACGTCACCGGACTTAATCCCCGCATCCTTTAGCGGCGAATTGTCCTTGATTTTCATCACCACAACGCCCTTCGTGACGTTATCAGGAAGCTTAAGGGTGTCCTGTTGCTGACTCACCGGAACGCTACTCAAGTTGGCGGCCTCAATTCCTAAGGCCGGCCGGATGACCTTACCGTGCGTGGTGAGCTGGTTAATAATCGTCACCACTTCGTTACTTGGGATCGCAAAGCCCATTCCTTCCACCGGTGTATCGCTTCCGTTCCCCGTGCTAGCCAGTTTCATGGAGTTAATCCCCACAACCTGACCGGCAACGTTAATTAATGGGCCACCGGAATTGCCGGGGTTGATCGCCGCATCGGTTTGGATAACGGTTGCCTGGGCGGGCTGGCCGTTATCCTCATTCTTAACGGTCATCGTCCGCTTCTTTGCCGAAATAATCCCCTCTGTCAGTGAGGTAGCGTACTTCGATCCAAGCGGTGAACCGATTGCTAGCGCTGGTTGACCAACCTTAATCGCGTTTGAATCCGCAAACGTCGCGACCTGGTGAACGTCCTGCCCGTTAATCTTCAAAACGGCGAGGTCCGTCACCCCATCAGTTCCGACCACCTTGGCCGGAAGTTTCTTGCCGCTGCTCAGGATTACGTTCACCTGCTTGGCCCCGTGAATCACGTGGTTATTGGTAACAATAAACGCAGTTCCGTTGGCCTTCTTGTAGATTACCCCGGAGCCCTCACTTTCCGTTGCTTCCTGGGCACCGCCCAAAAGCGCCTGCAGGGTGTCATTATTTCCCGGGGAATATGCCGTCACCGAGACAACAGCGCCCTTCACCTTATCAAAGGCGCGGGTGGCCTGCGTTGAAATGTTGACCTTCATCCGAGCCGTGTGCGTTGTTCCCACCGCATTATCCGGCGTTACGGCCGAATTACTAAAATGCTGGTAGGTCGCAACGCCCCCAACGACCAGGCCACTTCCCAAAATGCCACCAACTAAGCCCGTTACAAAAATCTGCCGCACCGTTAGTTTGATTGGCTGCTCGTGTTTTTTATCCGTATTCATCCTGATCCTCCCGTTAGTAGTTTTTACCATTATAAATGGATTTTTCATCCGCCGCATTCATTTCATTTGAGCTTAAGAATATTTATAGGGACTTTCCTAATAAGAACAAAAAAGCCGGAACCAACGTCCCAGCTCCCCTTTCATCGCACCATTAAATTACCGTTAACGGGGTCGCCTGATCCGGATCCGTGTCCAGCAGCGCAAAGTCGTGATCCACGCCAAAATCATGCTGCTTCATCATCGTTGCCACGGTTAGGTGGGCGAGCTCCTTAACGTTATTTTCCTTACTCCGGTGGCCTAAATAAACATGCTTGGTTCGATTCCCCACCACGCTCATCAGGGCCATCGCTCCGTCCGCATTTGACAGGTGGCCGGTATCACTTAAAATCCGCTGCTTTAACGCCCACGGGTAGGCCCCCATCCGAAGCATTTCCGGATCGTGATTACACTCAATCAAGTAACCATCCGCATCCCGAATTACCCCGGCCACTCGTTCGGAAACGTACCCCGTATCCGTCACAATCGCAAAACCGTGGTCGCGGTGATGCACCTCGTAAAACTGCGGGGCCGCCGCATCATGCGAAACCCCAAAACTTTCGACATCGAGGTCCCCTAAACTAAGCGTCGTCCCCATTTCAAAGGAGTGGTGCTGGTCTTCCGGAACATCCCCGATTTTAGTGGCCATCGCCTGCCACGTCGCATCGTTTGCGTACACATCCAACCCGTAGCGGCGGGCAAGAACCCCGACCCCCCGGCAGTGATCCGTGTGCTCGTGGGTCACAAAAATTCCGTCGAGGTCGTGCGGATCGCGGTTAATTGACGCGAGGAGTCCCTCGATCTTCTTCCCCGATAATCCCGCGTCAATTAACACCCGTTTATGCGGGGTTTCAACGTAAGTCACGTTTCCCGCACTCCCGCTTGCAAGGATGCTAATTCTTAACTCGTCGGTTTCCGGCATGCTCTTCACCTCCCGTTTGCTCAGTCCGTCAATAATCATACCACGGTTTCTTCCGGGTAACTCCGCAAAAGCCCGTAATCACCGCCAATAAACAATTACATTCACTTATCAACGCATTAAACACCTTATTCTTATTTCTTTACCATTAGTAAACGATTACAATTTGCACAGAATGCGGTTTTTACGATTGACGGTAATTGTTTAATTATATACACTTACACTGTAACCTGTTAGATTACATGTATATCGTTTTCAATCCGTGTTCTTCTTTTAAGGACAACCGGATCATTTCTTTTATCAAGTAGGGGGCTGTGATGGACGTCACGGTCTCTTTTTATGCGAAATCGAAGCCACAATTGGGGGCATTTTTTATTTGCTTTTTCTCATATAATATCCCGTGCAAAACGACGGCGTCTTAGCAATCAGTAATTCCCCCATTAATTTAATGTTAGCTTACCTACCGCAATCGTGTATAATTGAACATATGTGGAATGAGACCCGTTCCGTAAATTTTAATCTAGGAGTAAGTGACTATATGAGTGATACACAGAAAAAATTAACGACGGGACCACTGGTGTTAATGATTTTCACCACCATTTTCGGTTTCGCCAACACGCCCGTTGCCTTCCAACAGATGGGGTACGGAGCAATCCTGTGGTACCTACTGGGTGCCATCCTCTACTTCCTTCCAAGTAGTATGATGTACGCCGAGTATGGTTCCGCCCTCAAGGAAAGTAAGGGGGGGCTGTACTCGTGGCTGGATGCGTCCATCAGCGAACGGTGGTCATTCATCGCCACGTTTGTTTGGCTTTCATCATGGGTGATCTGGCAGGTAATGATTTCCCAAAAGATTTGCATTACGGTTTCAACCGTGCTGTTTGGCCATGACACGACGGGCTCATGGAACCTTCTCGGATTAGGGTCAACCCTAACCGTTGCCCTGATTTCCGTCCTGATGGTGGTGGCCATCACGTGGTTTGTTTCGCACGGGATGGATTCCATCGCCAAGATTTCAACCATCGGGGGGTACGCGGTGATGGTCCTTAACGCCGTGCTGATTATTGCCAGCGTTATCATCCTGTTTGCCCACCACTTCCACCTCGCCCAGCCGGTTCACAGCATTACCGACTTCGCCAAGTCGTGTAACCCGGCCTTTGAATCCCCAATCGGCATGGTTAGCTTCATGATTTACGCCATCTTTGCGTACGGCGGACTAGAATCAATCGGCGGGGTAACGGACTCCCTTGAAAAACCAGAAAAGACCTTCCCGAAAGGAATCGTCATCAGTACGATCATTATCGGCGTCGGGTACGCGTTAAACATCTTCTTCTGGGGAGTTTCAACCAACTGGAACCACGTTATCAACCACGGTAACGTTAACCTGGGGAACATTGTGTACGTTCTGATGGAAAACCTCGGGGTTGTTCTGGGGCAGTCACTGGGAATGTCAACCCACGCGGCCGTTATTCTTGGAACGCTCTTCTCCCGGCTATCCGCCCTGGGAATGCTCTTTGCTTACCTGGGAGCCTTCTTCGTGCTGATCTACTCACCGCTGAAGTCCTTTATCCTTGGTTCGCCGAAGAGATTATGGCCAGAAAAGGTGACGCGGCTAAACAAGAAGGGAATGCCGGCAACCGCTCTGTGGATCCAAACGACCATCGTGTGCGTGTTAATCCTCGGGATTGCCGTTACGGCCGTTCTCATTCACCAGGACGCCAAGTTCCTGTACTCGGTTCTGACATCAATGAGTAACGTGGCCACAACCCTCCCGTACCTGTTCTTAGTGGGAGCCTTTCCGTTCTTCAAGAAGCGGAACGACCTGGAACGGCCATTTGTCGCTTACAAAAACAAGCACGTTATGTGGGCCGTCGTAATCGTGACGTTAATTGTGTTGGCAATCGCAAACGGCTTCACGATTATCAACCCGTTCTTACAAAAGGATCTGGTTTCCGGAATCGCAACGATTATTGGACCGTTGGCCTTCGGAATACTGGCATGGCTCCTGTACTCGCACCAGAGTAAGCGGCAGTCATAAACCTACTAACCAAACATTGAAATTCCCGGGAGTTCCCGGGAATTTTTCTTTTACATTAATCGTTTCCCCGAAAAACAGTTTTTAAGAGAATGATAAAAGAATATAGCATTTGCCTTAAACCCCTTGGCGTTTCATCCCAGCAAGGTGCGCAGGTTCCGGCAACTTCCACGGAAACCCCCACGACTTCCGCTAACCGGCTTCCGGCAACCGGCAACGTCCGGGAAGGTGACCTCACCCTCCTCGGTGTGCTTGCCCTGCTTGGCGGCAGTGTTCTGGGGATAAAGGCGTTCTGGAAACGAAACTAATCTCTAACCGAATAGAACACAAAAAGGAAGCGCGCCACGTAGTCACGCTTCCTTTTACTGTCTTGTATTATCGCTTATTCGTGCTTGCTAACGCCACTGACCGCATCCGCTGGTTCGCTTGTTTCCTGGCCCGCATGTGCTTCAGCCTTTAAGTGCTTCAAGTCTGATTCATCCAGGATTTCCTGAAGTTCTTCCCGGTAGTCCGCCTCATCGGCATCACTCCAGCCCAGGTAATCCTTCATGTAGGCAATCACCGGATCAATTAACCCGTCAAGGCTGTCCCGCATAAACAGAACGTGGTACGTCCGCCGCAGCAGGTAGTCAACCGGTGTTAAGACCATTTCGTTGTCTAAGGCGTACCGCAACGTAATCGTTTCTGCCAGGCTTAAGCCCGGAGCGGCCTCCAGCTCGTCCGCTAAGGCGTAAACTTGCGGAGCGTTGGATCCAAATTCACGGGCAATTCGAAGGGCATCGTCGTGGCTTAACCCGTGCTGTTCACCCTCCTTAGCAAACGCCTCAAGGGCTTCATCCACGTGGTTGGAATCGAAGTCCCCGCCGGAAACCCGAAGTTCCGTGGAGTCAGCGAGCGTGAACTGTTCGCCAAACCGCTTGTCAAGCACGTCCTGAATCATGTCCATGGCACCCTCAGCCATCAAGCGGTAGTCGGTTAGTTTCCCACCGGCCAGGGTGATGAGCCCATCATCCGCCATCGTCAGGGAACTTCCCCGGGAAACCGCTGACGGGGCGGAGGCGTCCGGCGCCTTACTTGCACCCGAAACGGCGTCCGGTTCGTCCTCATCCCCTTCACTTGCTGGTGCCCCTAGCAGTGGTCGTAATCCAGCCCAGCTAGATTCGATGTCGTCGATTGTCAGGTGGGCTGTCGGGTACTTCTTATTGATAATTCCCAGCAGGTATTCCACGTCGCTCATTTCTACGTGTGGTTCTTCGTAGTCGCCCTTGTAGTCGGTGTCCGTCGTCCCGAAATAGGTCTTCCCTTCCCGCGGGATGGTGAAGATCATCCGACCATCATCCGTCCCGGATCCGAAGTACGTCGGCTGGGGAACCTGCAGCCGGGACTGGTCAACCACGAAGTGCACTCCCTTTGTCGGCCGCATCTGCGGGGCATCGTGAAGATCGTGGTCGATGCCCTTCACCTTGTCAGACCACGGACCGGCCGCATTCAGAATGACCTTCGCCTTGATTTCAAAGCGGAAGCCGTCAATCATGTCCTGGGCGGAAACACCGTTGACGGCGCCGTCCTCGTCATGCAGGATTTCGTTGGCCTTCACCCGGGATAACATGATGCCCCCCTTGTCAGCGGCCGCCTTGATGTTTTCCACTACCAGCCGCGAATCATTGTTCTGGTAGTCCAGGTAAACCCCAGCCCCAACCAGCTTATCAGCGTTCAGCTGCGGTTCCCGCTTGAGCACCTCATCCTTAGTCAACGTGTAGTTGGCAAACTGCTTTAAGTGCTCGTTTTCATTAATCCCGGCAAGGTGGTCGTACAGGTCCATGGCAACCTTGCATTCAAACATGGTGAACGTCGTCCCTGGTTCGTCGTAAATCGGTAAAATCATCGGGTCCGGGTACGTGCAGTGCGGCGCAATGTGCTGGACGACCGCCCGTTCCTTCACGGTGTCGGAAACCACCTGGACGTCAAACGTCTTCAGGTACCGGATTCCCCCGTGAACCAGCCGCGTTGACCGCGACGACGTTCCACCACCAAAGTCCTGCATTTCAACCAGACCAACCTTCATGCCGGCTGCAGCAGCCTGAAGCGCAACCCCGGCACCGGTAATCCCCCCACCGATGATTAACAGGTCCAACTCCTCGCCGTTTGCTAACCGCTGAATGTCCTTTTTCCGTGTCTTACTTGAAAATGCCATTGAAAAAACCCCTCTTCTATTCCTTTTGAATTAACTCCACTTTTCCTCAAACAACGCTACTTCACAAAATTCATCGCCTGCAGGATAAACTGCAACCCCGCAGCAATGATCCCGCCGGCTAACGGGCCAAGCATCGGCACCCACGCGTATTCCCAGTGGGCACTCGACTTCCCCGGAATTGGCAAAATGGTGTATGCCAGCCGTGGCGCCCAGTCACGCGCCGGGTTTAACGCGAATCCGGTCGTTGACCCCAGGCTCAACCCGATTACCATAATCAGGAGCCCGACAATCACCGGTTTTAACCCGGTCGTAAACGTCCCCAGGTTTAACAGTGCAAAGATGAACACGCCCGTGGCAATCACTTCACTCAGGAAGTTAAACACCGGATTCTTAATTGCCGGCATCGTCGCGAAAATGTTCACGACATTGCCCTCTTCCGCCCCGTGGGAGGCCTTAAAATGCGGGTAGTACTGAATAATGACTAGTACTGCGCCCACGAAAGCGCCGAGAAACTGCCCCGCCAGGTACGGTAATACCTGGCTCCACGGGAAGTAGCCGAATAGGGCAAACCCAATCGTCACCGCCGGGTTCAGGTGTCCCTGCGAGCCGAGCATTCCAGCCACGTACACCCCGAAGGTCACGGCCATTCCCCAGGACAAGCAGATAAACGTCCAGTTCTGCTTGGTGGCGTAGGTCTGTTTTAGGTTGGTGGCCGCACAGCACCCTACTCCCAGAACAATAAGGACTAACGTTCCAAAAAATTCACCGATAAATCCACTCATGGCTATTCTCCTTTACCGTCTTTTTGGGGCATAAATGCCAGCGTGGCCTGCACGGCGTTCTTCCAGCCGGCGTACAGGCGGTCCCGCTCAGCGTCGTTCATCTGCGGTTCAAACCGGGTCCCCGCAGCGTTTAACGTCTTGAGTTCGTCCATGTCCTTCCAGAAACCAACTTCCAACCCGGCTAAGAAGGCCACCCCAAGGGCCGTGGTTTCAAGGTCGGCAGCGCGGACAATCGGGACGTTTAAGATGTCCGCCTGGAACTGCATTAGAGCGTTGTTCCGGGCAGCACCCCCGTCAACCCGCAGTGCTGGAATGGCAATCCCAGAATCCTTCACCATGGTGTCAACTAGGTCCCGGGTCTGGTATGCCAGCGACTGGAGCGTAGCCTTCACGAAGTCGGCCCGCGTCGTTCCCCGGGTTAACCCGAAAATGGCGCCCCGCGCATCGGAGTTCCAGTACGGCGCTCCCAGTCCGGTAAAGGCCGGCACAACGTACACCTCGTTGTCATTATGGGACTCGTTGGCCAGATCCTCTGATTCCGCGGCGTTGCTAATCATTTCCAGCCCGTCACGGAGCCACTGGATGGCAGAACCCGCCACGAAGACCGACCCTTCCAGTGCGTAGTTGACCTTGCCGTTAATCCCGTAGGCAATGTCCGTCACCAGGTTGTTCTTGGAGAGCTGCGGCTTTTCCCCGATGTTCATCAGGGTGAAGGCCCCGGTGCCGTAGGTGTTCTTCACCATGCCCTTATCAAAGGCCAACTGGCCAAACAAGGCGGCCTGCTGGTCTCCGGCCAACCCACAAATTGGGGCGTTGTAGCCGTAGAAGTGGTAGTCCTTGGTGTAGCCGTACACCTCAGAGTTACTCCGGACTTCCGGCAACATCTGTTCCGGAATGTTTAACATCTTAAGAATGCTCTTCTCCCATTCCAGGGTGTGGATGTTAAACAGCATCGTCCGCCCAGCGTTCGTGTAGTCCGTGACGTGGGCATCGCCGCCGGTCAGTTTCCACACAATCCAGGTTTCAATCGTCCCGAAAAGGAGCTCCCCCTTCTCGGCCCGCTCCTGGGCGCCCGGAACGTGGTCCAAAATCCACCGGATCTTAGTAGCGGAGAAATACGGGTCAATCCGCAGCCCCGTTTTTTCGTAAATCTCATCGCTATGCCCGTCCGCAATCAGCTGGTTAGCAATCTCTTCGGTTTGCCGCGACTGCCAAACAATCGCATGGTAGATCGGCAGCCCCGTCTTCTTGTCCCAGATAACGGTCGTTTCCCGCTGGTTGGTCACCCCAATCCCAGCGACCTGATCCGGCCGGATGCCCGACTTAATCAGGGCGTTGGCAATGGTAGACTGCACTGCATTCCAAATCTCGTTGGCATCGTGCTCCACCCATCCTGGCTGCGGGAAATACTGCTTAAATTCCCGTTGACTATCTGCGACCTTCTTGCCGTCATGGTCAAACAAAATTGCCCGGGTACTCGTGGTTCCTTCGTCAATCGCCAAAATGTACTTTTGCTGTTGATCCATTAACCTCGCCTCCTCATGGTTGCTTTGTGGTAACGCTTACATAAATTATTGTAACATCGGTTTTTTAGTTTGCAAATCCCCAAATTCACAAATCGTGTTGTTTTCACTGGAATGCTCCCTTCGCCCGGTTGAGTTTTTGGTTAACCGGGAACTTTCCCGGAAAACTTCCGGGTGACATTTACTATATTTATGATATTCTATACCTGTAAGCGATTTCGCTAAAAGCAACGGCCGTTTCCATGAAGGGAAACTTCGTGAAATCCGTTCACTCCCCGGGGCAGCGGGGAGTAATTTCACACGAAAGAAGGTGCGCATTCCGGCTTCTGCTACCCGGAATGCAGGATTGATGACTAGTCCACGTAACATTTTGGCCCACCGGGGAATGTCAACCCTGGCCCCCGAAAACACCATGCCAGCCTTTGAGCTGCTGACGAAATACGGGGTAAAGTGGCTTGAAACCGACCTTGGCATTACCAAGGATGAACACGTCGTGGTGCTGCACGACGATTACCTTGACCGGACAACTTCGGGGAGCGGCCCCCTCACGGACATCATGTTTGACGATCTCCGGCAACTGGACGCGGGGAGCTGGTTTAGCCCCGAGTTTACGGGGGTGAAGGTACCGACAATGGACGAACTGATCGATTTCGTAAACCGCAGCAAGATCAACATTAACATCGAACTTAAGGCGGTTATTGGACCGGATGCCAACCGGCTGGCGGATTCCCTGGTCAAGCAGTTTGCGGCAGCCTTAGACCGGTTAAACCCAGACTCACGGGTAATCATTTCATCGTTTAACCCGATTATGTTATTAAAGATGAAACAGCTAAAACCTGACCTGGAATACGCCGTTCTCTTTGAGGACCACACGTTCTACGACGACTGGACGTTAATCATGCAGGCCACTAGCGCCAAGATTATCCACCCGCAAAGCGAACACCTAACGCGGGGGACCGTTCAGCAGATGAAGGACTACGGCTACGAGGTCAACGTCTGGACGGTGGACACCATCGACCGGGCCAACGAGCTGTTTAACTGGGGCGTTGACGGCATCTTCACCGACATTGCCCAGTCATTCCCACCACATCACCAGAAAGGAGCGCCGCGCTATGGAAAATTCCTCACCACGTGGTTCTAATGCTTTACTAAACAAGATGGGCTTTAAGTCCGGCAACCAGTTGACCGGGTTCTTGACGGTCGTTGTTGCCGGCCAGCTAGTGTACTCCTGCTTTGAAGCCTTTAAGGGAACGTTCTACGACCTCCTGTTAAAGGTGCTCGGATTAAACAACGCCCAGCTGGGCATCATCTTTAGTTTGATTGGAATTTCGGTCTTCTTCTATATTCCGGGTGGCTGGTTAAACAACCGGTTCTCCATCCGGTCGCTGTTAATCTCAGGACTCCTTATCCGAATGACGACCGTCTTTATCATTATTTTCTTCCACCCCACGTTTAACGTTCTGCGAATCATTGCAATTATCTGGGGCTTGACGGACGCCTTCTTCTGGCCGGCGGTTCTTAACGGGGTCGACCTGATGTCGGACAAGGGCCATAAGGGATTGGCATACGGGCTGCTGGAATCCCTCCGGCGGGCGCTGGAAATGGGAATGAACCTGCTGATTGTCGGGGCGATGGCCCTCTTTGGCGGAATTTCCATTTTTAAGACCGGAATGCTGATTTACAACCTGCTGATTATCCCGCTGGTGCTCTTCATCCTGAAGTTCGTGCCGAAGAACGGGATCGCCGCTACGGAGAACAACTCCGGTGAAGGAAAGAAGTCCGGTGATGCGTTGAAGGGGCTCATTAAGGTGCTCACCATGCCACGGGTATGGTTAGCCGGAATCACCGCCCTGACGATCTACTGGTCATACATCAACCTGATTTACACGGTCCCGTACCTGCAGGCGGTCTTCCACATTAGCCAGACGGAAGCGTCCATCTTCGGGATTATCAACACCGGGGCCATGGGCGTGGTGGCCGGCGCCATTTCCGGGGTCATCTCCGACTACGTCTTTAAGTCAACGTCACGGATGATGTTTGTTTCCCTCGGGCTGACCTTCCTGGCGCTGATTGCCGTCCTGGTTGTGCCGAAGAGTCACGAGTTCATGTGGCCGAGTATCATCCTGTTGATGGTCTTCTCGTTTGCCATCTTCCTGGCAAAGAGTATTATCCTGGCACCAGTCAGTGAAATTGAAGTGCCCGAAAAATACTCCGGCTCCGCAATGAGTGTGGGCTCGTTTGCCTCGTACGCCCCGGTCTTCTGGGCATACGGGTTAAACGGAATGATCATCGACCAGCACAACCCGGTTACGGCCTACAAGATTATTTTCTTCATCAGTGTGCTGGTGGCCGGCGCCGGTGTTATTGCCGCCTTCATCCTCATGATTGTGAACCGTAAGCATGACCAGCAGCGGCGGGAAGCCTAAATCAGTAACAATCCCTTTCAAATAAAGACGAAATAAGGTTGAGATGTTAGTCCCAACCTTATTTCGTCTTTAGCACACCACGCATTATTCACTTGCCAGCTTTTTAAGAGCATCCCTAATGACCGGCTCATTCATGATTTTCTTTCTGTTTCTTTCTTTAATGCTTTCTTGTTCTTTCACACTCATTCGCCTAAACTCACTATTCTGGAGTAGCTCAAGCACCTTCATCCGCTGATTGTCCGTCATTTAATCACCCCCTTAATTTTAAAATACACACTCTTAAAATAAACTCCCGAATTTTTTGCTCATCCCATTCGCCAGTAGCGATCTTTTTTGAAACCACGTAGAAATAATTCTTATCGAGTTTAAGTTCCTCGTACTGAACATGGTAATTGTTATTTTCCAAAAAATTCAACGCCGCTAATAATCCTGTTCGCTTATTGCCATTATTAAAAGCCTGATAACGTGCTAGCTTAAACCAAAGGTGGGCGGCCTTTTGCGATATGGTCGGAAACTGATCTTCCCCAAAAATAACTGAATTCTTTCCAATGTTATTCACAGCTGTTTCCACGATTCCACGATCTTTCAGACCAGCAACGCCATATATTCCTTCTTCTTCAAAAAGGGATTGCGCATCTTCATTCAGGTGAATAATATCATTTACCGTCAAATAATTCATTTTACAATTCTCAATTTGAATAGATAATTCTGAACTTTTATTTCGTACCAATAACTGGGAGTTTCCTGAATCCCATGTAACGGCTTTATCCATATTGAACTTCAACTTAATGGTTTTTTGCAAAAGTCCTAACGCTTCACTCGTCTGACTAATCATCGCCGCTTGAGTTGTTTTTAGATCCACCGGATTCATGAACACATAACTATTATCCACCCTACCCCCTCCTTTTCTTTAAACCGATATTACCATGCTTAACATGCATTACCTACTAAAAAATTCCCGCAACCTCCTCAGCCACAGGAATTTTTTCTTATTTCAATGCATCCTGCACCCGCCGCTTCAGTTCCGGCAAAACCTCCGCTTCAAACCACGGGTTCTTTTTCATCCACATCTGGTTGCGCGGGGACGGGTGAACCAGCGGGAAGTACTCCGGCAGGTAGTCCCGGAAGTGCTTGACCGTGTTCGTCAGTGTGTCCTTACTCTTCAAGTCCAGGTACTTCCGCAAAGCGTAGTTTCCCACCAGCATCGTCAGCTGCAGGTTCGGCATCGCCTTTAACAAGCGGGGATGCCACTTATCCGCAAAGCCCTTCCGCGGGGGCAGGTCGCCGCTCTTCCCCTTTCCCGGGAAATAAAAATCACACGGCAGCACCGCAATCTTTCCGGAGTGGTAGAACGTGTCATCCGACACTCCCATCCACTCCCGCAGCCGTTTTCCGGACGCATCGTTCCAGATGATGTGGGTGTCCTGGGCCTTCTTCCCCGGCGCCTGGCCAATCACTAGAATGGTAGCGTTCGCGTCCACGTAGTATAGCGGATCAATTCCCTGCTTGGTGTACTCCGCATTCTGCGGGTCCGCCTTAATCGCTTCAAAAATGGCATTTAACTCATCATTCATGCTACTTCACGCTTTCTACCATGTCCGCGTACATCGCTGTCATCTTCGCGATAATCTGCTGCCCGCGTTCCTGAAGCCGGTCAACCCCAGCGAAATCCCGCGGTGCCCGGTATACCAGCTTGGTCTGGTCCCCCATCCCGATTAACAGAATCTTGATGGGCAGTTCAAACGTAATCTCGTCGTCCTCCTGCATTAAAAGCGTCCCGACCTTAGGGTTACCAAAGATAATCAACCGGGTAGGGTTAATCTGCAGGTCAACGGCTGTCGCCTCCGCCTGCTGGTCAATGTCATCAAACACCTTAAACCCGTGTTCCTTAATCTTCGCTAAAATTCCCGCGTATACCTCGTCAAATTTCCGGTTAACAATGACCGTTTCCATTATACAAACGCCTCCTACATTAAATCTGCATCATCATGGTGGGCCGGGCGGACAACCACGCCCCGCCGCGGGTCCCGTCCCCGGGAAGCCGTTGTGACGTAGTCATTTTCGGCTAGTGCCTGATGAATAACCTTCCGTTCGCTTGCTGGCATGGGGTTCAGGTAAACCGGCCGCCCACTGGCAATGACGTCCTCCGCAGTCCGCTCAGCTAGGTGTTCCAGCGTTGCCCGCCGCCGTTCCCGGTAATCAGCAACGTCAAGGATAACCTGCAGGTGGTGCCGGTAACGAGCATCCACGTAGTTTTGTGCCAGTAGCTGGAGAGCATTGAGGATCTTACCGTGCTTACCGATCAGCTTCCCCTCATCATCCTCTTCAGCAACAAACCGGTATGTAACCTGCCGGTGACCCACGGTAACATCCACCGTGGCGGGCACGCCCATCTGCGCGGTCACGTCTGCGAGGTAGTTCCCCAGGTCAGTAATCACCGCATCCCGGTCCACTTCCCGGGAACCCTGCTGGGAGCGGGCGGAAGCTACCGGTGCATCCCCGTCGGCCTGTTCCCCAGCCACCGTCTCTTGCAGCTGCGCTTCCTCAGCGACCTGTTTCTCAGTCACTGCCTCCTGCGGCCGTGCTTCTTTGCCGGTCTGCTCCTTAGTTACCGGTTCCTGCGACTGGTTTTCCTGTGCTGGCGCCCCTTCCGGTGTACGCACCTCGATAGCAACAACCGCATCCTGACGGCCAATTCCCAGAAAACCGCGTTTACCGGGGTGAACGACCGTGACCGTGACCTCATCGCGCGTACACTTCAGCTGGGCCAAGCCCGTCGCAACCGCCTCATCAACCGTCTTCCCTGTAAACTCCATTTCCTTTTCTCCTCCGTCCCTTGTATCCAATCACCACCATTGTAACATAATGCGGGGGTAACAACCCGAAGAAAACGGGTAGAATAAGGCTTCGCGACCCGGTTGTTTTGGCCTCCCCGCACATCCCGTTTTCCTATAAAAATCGCTTTTTCCCGGCAGGTGCGCTAAACTATGGGTAACTGAAGCGCTTTTATATTGGAGGCATGATCCATGACAGTAAACGAACAATTAATTAAAGACGACTTATACATGGCCGTTAACGGCGAGTGGCTCAAGACGGCCAAGATCCCTGCCGACCGGCCAACCACCGGGGGCTTTGCCACCCTGGCTGATAACATCGAGCACCAGTTAATGGATGACTTTAACGCCATGCTGGACGGAACCACCCAACCAACCGACAAGTACCTCGGTGAGTTTATCAAGTACTACCGGCTGGCTGCCGACTTTGACCGCCGGAACAAGGAAGGCTTCGGCCCGGCCCTTGAACTTCTTGAACGGGTTAGCCACCTGCACGACCTGGCCGACTGGCAGCACCAACTGCCTGACCTTACCAAGGACGGGTTCCCGGCACCGTTCCAGTTCTTTGTGGAACCCAACATGAAGGATACCCAGCACTACGTATTAAGCGTTGACGTCGGTTCCCTCATCCTGCCAGACACAACGTACTACCAGGAAAACAGCCCGCAGACCCCGGCCCTCCTTGAAACCTACCGGGCAATGATGCTCAAACTCTTCAAGCTGGCGGGCTACGACGATGACTTCGCCCGGGAAACCCTCGAACAAGCCCTCGCCTTTGACCGCTCCATGGCCCCGTACGAAAAGGACAGTACGGCCCGGGCCGACTATGCTAGCCTATACAACCCGGTTAGTGCGGCGGAGTTGTCCGCCTTTAGTGACCAGGTCGACCTGGTGGCAGACGCTGCTGCCCTCATTGGCAAGACCCCGGACAAGATCATCGTCAGCGAGCCACGCTACTTTGAGCACCTCGACAAGATTGTCAACCCGCAGACGTTTACGAACCTCAAGAGTTGGCTGTTCGTTAAGACCCTCCTCCGGGTCAGCCCGTACCTGACCGACGAAGCGCGGACCACCGCTACCATCTACAACCGGGCCCTTTCCGGTAGTAAGCAAGCGGCCAACCAGCAAAAGAGTGCCTACCGCCTCGCAAGCGGCCAGTTCTCCCAGGTTGTTGGGCTGTACTACGGTCACAAATACTTCGGTGAACAGGCCAAGGCCGACGTTGAACAGATGGTTGCCAAGATGGTCGCCGTTTACAAGCACCGGCTGGAAAACAACGACTGGCTAAGCGCCGCTACGCGCGAGCAGGCCATCGTCAAGCTAAACAACCTTGGCGTCCAGGTCGGCTACCCCGACAAGTTAGCGCCACTCTACAAGCGGTTTGTCGTGGACGAAAAGGAATCCCTTCTTACCAACGACGCCCGCTTTATCCGGATTGCCATTGAGGACAACTTCAGCCGCTGGGGCAAAGAGGTCGACCGGACGGAATGGGAAATGGCGGCCAGCACGGTCAACGCCTACTACAACCCGTCATTTAACATCATTGTCTTCCCGGCAGCCATCCTGCAGGCACCGTTCTACAGCCTCGACCAGTCTGCCAGCGCTAACTACGGGGGCATTGGCGCAGTCATCGCCCACGAAATCTCCCACGCCTTTGACAACAACGGCGCTAAGTTTGACGAGTGGGGCAACATGAAGAACTGGTGGACGGACGCCGATAAGAAGCACTTTGATACCCTGGCCCAGGACATGGTCCGCGAGTTTGACGGGTTAACCACCCGGGCCGGGAAGGTCAACGGTAAGCTGGTTGTTTCCGAAAACATCGCCGACGCCGGCGGGCTGAGCTGTGCCCTGGAGGCCGCCAAGGAAACGCCGGACGCCAACCTGCGGGACTTCTTCATTAACTGGGCGCGGATCTGGTGCGTCAAGTCCTCCCTGGAGCGGGAAAAGCTGCTCCTGGCAATTGACGTGCACGCTCCGCAAGAACTCCGGGCTAACATCCAGCCGCGAAACCTGGCGGACTTCTACACTACCTTTAATGTGCAGCCTGGTGACGGCATGTACATGAAACCGGAAGACCGGGTCAACATCTGGTAATTAATTGCCTACACAACAAAAACGGGTGGCAATCTTTTCGCTGATCCCCCGTTTTGCTTGACGCCTTTCCAGAAAGGCCATACAATGAATGACAGTTTAACAAACGCTTTTAATGTGGTCCCGTGAGGCCCAAAAGACCGGTACATTTTAACAGGGTTTCCCTGTGCACACCGCTCCTGGTTTCACGCGACCAGGAGCGTTTTTTGAAGGAGTGTTTTTTATGAGTGATAAACGGCGGGACGTTGTGCTCGACGTTAACGAGCGCCCGGGGTTCGGGCAATGGGTGGGGCTCTCCATTCAGCACATGTTCTCGATGTTCGGGTCAACCGTGCTGGTGCCGATCCTGGTAGGATTAAACCCGGGAATTGCCCTATTTAGTTCCGGGGTGGGCACCCTGATGTACATCCTAATTACCAAGGGGAAGATTCCGGCATACATGGGGTCAAGTTTCTCGTTCATCGTCCCAATGATTGCCCTGATGAAGACGGTCGGCTACCCGGGAATTGCCCAGGGGACCATTGCCGTCGGGTGCGTTTACCTGGTCGTGTCACTGGTTGTCAGCATGATCGGGTCGGACTGGATTGACCGCCTCTTGCCGCCGGTCATCGTCGGCCCGATTATCATGGTGATCGGGCTTTCGCTTGCCGGAACGGCTGCCAAGGACGCCACGATTAATGCGGCGGGCCACTACGACCTCAAGTTCTTTGTGGTAGCGCTGCTGACCCTGCTGGTGACCATCGCCTTCAACATGTTCATGAAGGGCTTCCTCGGGCTGATTCCGATTCTCCTGGGTATTGTGGTCGGCTACGTGATTGCCGTCCTCTTTGGCATCGTCGACTTCACACCGGTGCTCCACGCCCACTGGCTGAGCCTGCCGGCCTTCCAGATTCCGTTTGTTAACTACAAACCTAAGCTGTACTGGGGCGCCATCCTCAGCATGGCGCCGATCGCCTTCGTGACGATGACGGAGCACATGGGCCACATCATGGTGCTTAACCAACTGACGGAGCGGAACTTCTTCAAGGATCCGGGGCTCAACCACACACTGGCGGGAGACGGGACAGCCTCCATCATCGCCGGGTTCGTCGGAGGCCCGCCGGTAACGAGTTACGGGGAAAACATCGGCGTACTGGCCATCACCAAGGTGCACAGTGTCTACGTGTTGGCTGGGGCCGCCCTATTTGCCATCATCTTTGGCTTCATCGGCAAGCTGAGTGCGCTGATTGAAACCATCCCCAAGCCGGTCATCGGGGGCATCTCGTTCCTGCTGTTCGGGGTAATTGCTTCAAGTGGGCTGCGCGTGCTGATCGACAACCGCGTTGACTTCGATAAAAAACGGAACCTGATGATTGCCTCGGTCATCCTGGTAATCGGGATTGGGAACGCCTACCTGCAGTTAGGTCAGTACCAGTTCTCCGGCTTAGCAGTTGCAGCCGTGCTGGGGATTATCCTCAACCTAATCCTGCCAAAGGAGGCCCGCAGTGGACGGGAAGCCCGGCAGCAAAACAAACAAACAGAATAAGACTATCAAAGGCTAGGACGGCAAAGTCCTAGCCTTTTTACGACCGTCTTTGTCTTGAAACACTTTCTTTCACACTTCTTACGAAAGTCCAAACGAACGTAAGGATTCATAAAAGCCCGGGGTTATCCGTGGTGTTCTTAACCAAACCACGTACAATGATGGTACGGGGAAATCAATCCCCGGGTCCTGATAGAAAGAGAGTGATTTCATGACAACATCAGGCAAACAAGCAACGGCGGACATCGTGCCCGCCCAGGTGGTCAAGCTCGGCAAGCACGCCCTTGTCCTCAAGACCGAAACAAATGAGCTCATTACCGTCACCCGGCCGCGAAGCACCGCTCACGACAGCGTCTTCCTGAAGGTGATGCGCGACATTATGCACACGGGGCTGTGGATCCCCGTCGACCGGAAGAACCGGCACATTCTGCGGTACGACTGGTTCGATACGCCCATCGAAAACTATAGCTTTTAACTGGTAAAACAACGACCGCCATCCCATTTCGGATGACGGCCGCTTACTTTCTTAACCATTAACTCCTTTATACTTGCCTTCTTGTAAACCCACTTAAACACACAAAAAAGGGGTCGGTTACCCGATCCCTTTTCGTTTTAGTTTAATCGCGCTGGATTAGTCCTGCTTCTTGTTCCGCTTGAAGCCGGCGATGAATGCACCAGCGGCTGCCATCATGGCACCGATGATTGCTAAGCCTGCCTCGATGGCGTTACCAGTATCTGGCAAGCCATGACCGTGGCCCTTCTTAGCTGATGAACTTGAAGCAACGGCCTTCTTGCTTGAAACCGTAGCCTTCTTAGAGCTTGAAGCAACCGTCTTGCTGCTTGAAACTGCCTTAGCTGATGATGAGCTTGAAGCTACTGAGCTTGATGAAGCCGTTGAGCTGCTTAAGCTCTTTACTGAGCTGCTTGATGACTTCTTGCTTGAGCTTGAAGCTACCTTTGTGCTTGAAATTGAGCTTTCCTTTGATGAAGCAGCTGAACTTTCGGAAGCAGCTGAGCTTGATGAAGCCTGACTGCTTGAACTCGTCCAGATGATTGGAAACTGGAAGTTGTTCGTCCCTGTTTCCAGGTTAACCAAGTTCTGCCACTTGTTGTTCATGCCAGCTGGTGCGTTCTGCATCACGGCTGAGAAGTAGTTAGAACCTGCTAACTTTTCATAACTAGCTTTAGCCTGAATGTTTCCAACTACCTGGTTAGCCTTGTTGCTTGACGGATCACCACTACCAACGTACTTAACCCGGTATGTCTTACCAGACTGTACCTGGTTAACTTCTTGACCAGTTGAGGCGTCAATAATTTCGTAACCCACTGGTAGACCCGTAACGTCAACCCCACCGTTGTAGTTAGACAGCGTGAACGTGTTACTTTCCTTCGTTGACGGATTCATGACCAGCGGATTGCTGTTGTCAACCGTCTTACCGTTAGCCGCCGTAACGGAAACGTTCTTCGGGTAAGCCGTCTGGTTGTCCAGCGGGTGAGTCTGAGCGTAATTTAAGATTGCCTGTCCCAGAGCTGTGTGGGTTGCAAGGTAACCTGGTTGTAACGTACCGTGGATTTTCCCATCTGATAATGTCGTCATGTCGTTCGTGTCTGGCGCACCATCCAGGTACCAGATAACTGACTGGGTAACGTCCTCTTCGAACTCAGCTAATGTTTCATTATTCGGAACAGCACCAAACAACGGACCTGGCTTGAGGGTTGAACCTTCCATGTTTGACAAGTTATTGAAATCATCCTGTGCATCTTGCTGGAACTGTGGAGCAATCTCATACTGCCCCGTCGTTGCATCCTTGTGGTAACCAGCTTCGAGGGCAGCGGCAACTTCATCCGCCTTCTTTGCGCCCGTAACCTGACCCATACCGTCGTAGAAGTTGTACTGGTTGTAGTCTACCCCATTTGTGACATCCGGGGCTAATGATTGCCAGTTGTAACAGTAAACGACATCGCCATTAGCCGTATGGAAATGTGGTTCAATTCCCTGGCTACCTGTAGGCTGATTGTTACTATCAACGCTTGCACCACGTGGCGTTGACGTAATGATCGTTTGTCCTATAGGCGTTGCAGCTGAACTAGCACCCGTCGTACTTGATGAGCTGGCAGCAAAATTGTTACCTTTTTTTTGCTGCTCATCTTGCTAAGCACAACAGTACTCTTCGATGAACGTGCTGCAGCTGATGAAGAGCTTTCTACCGATGAACGTACGGAACTGACTGTTTCAGCCTTAGCTACTGCTGAGACTGGGCCGATAATGGCGCCACTAATCAGGAAAGCTGCCCCTAAAGTATGCATACTCTTACGCATTGACTTCCTCATTAGAAGATATCCTCCTTGTATAAACAAAATATTTTGTTTCAGTGCATCCTTCTGCATCGACTGCACTCTTAGTGTACTCATTAAATTTGTTGAAAAATTGATAGCATATTTAAGAAATGGTTAAGATGAAAATAATTTGCTACTATTTTCAGGATTCGTGCTAGTTTTAGTATTCTTTCGGGGGTTAGAACGACACCTTCCCCGTTTGCAAGCATTCTGCTCACCATTAAAAAATGAAAATAAGTGAAAAAGGCCACTAGCAATCCTGCTGGTGGCCTTAACTAGTTAAAGGCTGATTGTTTACTTACCGTCTACCCGGGAGTATTGCACTGCATTAATTGTTAACGTAATGTCCTTCGGCTTAACCTGAAAATCCTCATCGCTCTCGAAGCCTGCAAACTTCACGTTTAACCGAAGTACAACCCCTTCATCCTTGTTTAAGACGCCCATATCATTGGGCATTACTTCCAGGTGGATGTTGGTCTTCTCACTGCCCTTCAGCTGAGCATTCAGGTTCATCATTACCCCGTTGATCTGGAAATCATACTTGTTAACGATGGCACAGTCCATCGTCATGGCATGGTCGGCGTGACGGTACTCGCCGCCCAAAAAGACCAGCCCAATCGCATCGTCCCGGAGCAATACCTTACTTGCTGCCTCCGAAACCTGCTTGCGGAACTGCTCAGCTGCTTCCGACGTTGCGAAGTTTTCCATCCGCTTAATCAGGCGAATTTTAATATCACTACTCATTATCATCGGCTCCTTTTCTGGCCACGGCGCACTGCCAGACCGCACTCTTCGGTTTCATTCTATCACGCCGCTCCCGCTTAGATAATCACAACTCAATGATTTATCTTTTTTAATGGTGATGATGCTCCCATACTCGGGCAGCGTGCGCACTCCGGAAGTAGTGCATTGTCGACAGGTCGTCGCTCCGCAATAACTCCTTGTGGTGGTGCCACTTCGTCACGCGGTAGAGGGTCCCGTCGCCCTTACTTTGCGTCCAGCCGTACTCCCGCAGCCAGCGATGGTGGTGCATTGTCACGTTCGTCAGGAAACACCAGTTAACCGTATCGACCTGCATCGTTTGCGGGTGATGGTTGGTGTCCGCATCGGTGTGTTGCTCGGCTGGGTGGGCCTCCAACGTTGAGGTGTGCCCGTGGCCGTCGTCAGTCTGAAGCTGGTTGCCGTGAATGGTCAAAGTTGCGCCGTCCGCCGTGTACCAGGTCCCCTGCATGTCCTGCGGAAAATTGGTCCCTGCTGGTGTGCCCTGACTGCTGACCATGGCCGGGGTCACCCGGGAGCTTGAGGACGCCTTGTGGGAAGAACTAGCCTGGACGGTTGCTCCCCAACCGAATAGCAAGCCGCCGATGATTAGCCCAACGGCAAGGCGGTGGTGGTTTGTTGTCATCCGTATCATCCTCCACTTTCGTAATTTTTTCTTAATAAATCTGTTCCCGATTATAGCGCCTTTCGTTCATCGACGCCAGTTCGCATTCACGGGAGAACGCAACCACCCAAAAGTAACGAAAAGGGCTGCGCCTACCAGCACAACCCTTCCTGATAATTATTAATTACTATTGCTAATCTGCATTACTCTCCCGCTGCCGCTTGCGGTTGGAGTAGGCGTAGAAGATAAACGCCACGGTTCCGAAGAAGACCGGCCCGATTGCCGTCCAGAAGGCGGTCATGTACTCGTGCTGCAGGATCGGCTGCACAATCGTGAAGATGATCCCGCCGGCCAAAACAACCAGACAGAAGATTACCAGGACGTTGGTCCAGAAGCGGTTCTTGAAGAACTCAAACGGGCGGTCAATGTTCTTCAGCCGCTTGAAGAACGGGAACGCCCCGACCAAGAAGAGGTACGGGAAGGTCGTTGACACATTCCCCATGTTAATCAGAATCGTGAAGAACTTAGCCGCCGTTGACCCCCCGAAGGAGATGAAGAAGATGGCGACACAAACAACGGCTGCCTGGACCCACATGGCAAACGCCGGCATCCCAGCCTTGTTGAGCTTGGTAATCCGCTTCGGCCACAGCTTACTGTCTGAGCCCATGATGAACGACTTAATCGGGGAGTACGTCATGATGAAGAAGCTTCCCGTTACGGCCAGTAAAATACTAAAGCCCGTAAAGCGCATCATTAACTGGCCGAATAATAAGGCCGTGTGGTGGGAAACACCGATGGCTTCCCCGAAGGAAATCCCGAGATTCCCCATCAGCACGTAGGTCACGTTCCCCAGCGTAACCTTGCCACTACCGAAGGCGTGCTGCCAGTTGGTACTGAAGCCCCACATGAAGATGGTTAAGGCATACCCCACCGCAATGAAGATCGTTGCCAGCAGGATGCCGCGCGGGAAGGTTTTTTCGGGTTTATCAAGGCTGTCCATGATCCCGCCCATTGTTTCCATTCCGCCGTACGCAAAGATGGCGTAAACAATGAACGAAATCATCGCAATCGGCGTTCCAAACTGAGCGTTCGGTGAGTGAATGAAGGAGCCTAACCCACTAACTGGCTGAGCCAAGTGACCGTGGTTTAACACCAGGATAATGACACTGGCGCCCAGGAAGATGGCGTTCAACGCCACGTTAAAGGCCCCACCGATGGAAGCAACCTTGGCAATAGCGTTCATGCCACGCACCGAGAAGAACGTGACGACCAACACCAGCAGAATCCCCGCAATCCCGAGCGTTTCAACTGAGCTGAGACCAAACAGGTGCCACGAAGCCGTCGTATCCTTCCCGAAAATGAACGAGGACAGTGGAATGCAGTAACCGGAAGCGACCTGGACCATCCAGACGATCCACGCCGCCAGCCAGATAAACGTTCCAATGAAGGCCCACTTTTCACCAATTGAGCCTTCCAGCCACGAGTAGATGCCTCCCTTGGCCTCCTTAAAGGATGAACCATACTCCGCCAGCATCAGACTGACTGGCAGGAAGAAGACCAGCGCGGCGAGGATGTACCAGACGATACTGGCATACCCCATCTGCATGAAGGCCTTCGGGGTGTTGGCGAACCCGTAGATGGCGGAAATGATCATCATTACCAGGGTCATCAACCCAATTTTTTTATTTTCCTTCGGTGTGTCCATGAATTTACCCCCATAAATTAGATTAAAATTAGTTTGATTATACCATTATGAGGGGCGTTTGCGGGGAAATGCCCGGAATTTTATGAAAAGAAGAACAAACTTAAGCCCTTTAATCCGCTACGGCCGCAAGGAACGGTTCTGTTACCCGTGAGCGGAAAAAGGACGTTAACGGACCCATGCAAAGGGCCGTAATAATTGTCCCAATTCCCGGCATAACCCCGCACAGAAAGCCGATTAGAACACACGTTGAATCACTAACCACGCGCGCCACCCGGAACGGCGTGAGGTGGTAGTCATTCGCTGCCATTAACGCCCACGCATCGTAGGCAGACACCCCAATATCCGCGGTAAAGTATAATGCGGATGAAAAACACATCACGACTAACGCTCCGCCCATGACCATCAAGCGTGCGGATACTCCCGGATGCGGCATGAGCATATTCAAAAAAGAATGGGCGACCCCCGCTGCGGGGCCTGTAAGTAACAGGTTAATAACCGTTGCCCCGCCAATGTAGTGCCACTGGGTAACAAAAACACCTCCTAGGAAAATACCAGTTACCACAACGTAAAAAACACTGTAACTTGTTCCGAACAACCGCGCGATTCCCGTTACAAAACACGTAAACGGGTCCGTTCCAAAGTTGGCCTTCTGAAGTCCTCCAACGCAGAAGCCCGTGATAATCACTCCCCAGAAAGCCATCCCAATCCGCCGCCGACTTTTTCTTGTCACCATGTTTTCCTCAACTTCCTTTCACTTTGCGGTATAATGCCCGTAACATACTCAGGGGGAATTTTAAAAATGGAAAATGCAACCGTTGTTAATTTTGATAACCGTTTTATCTTAGCGCTTCAGCTAACAACTGCCGGCGACTCTGTGACCGCGCCCACACATACATACGGCCCCGCTATCCGTCCCTACTACCTGCTCCACTTTATTACTGCAGGAGAGGGAAGTTTCATTACAGCAACCGCCCAATACCACCTCAAAGCAGGCGACGGTTTTTTTATCAGTCCCCACGTTCAGACAAAATACGTTGCGAGCTCCGTCAATCCATGGCAATACTTTTGGATCGGGTTTACCGGCTCTGCCGCACCAACAATTGTCCAGCGGTTAGCCTTAACCGATCAGTACCCCATTTTCAAAACCACCCCGGTTAGTCTCAAAAAAATTATGACGTTAATTGCCAATACGGTAATTACCCCAGCAACAGTTGGCGATGAGTTTCATCTCCTCGGAAACCTATTTCACGTTCTCAGCTTAATTGACACCGGCATTCCCACCGTCCGTCTCCGCGAAAATAATCCATACATTAACCAAGCATTAACCTATATCCAACAACACTTCATGGAGCCACTTACCGTCACAACAATCGCCAACCATATCGGTTTAAACCGTAGCTACTTAACAACGCTATTCAAGCAAACCACCGGGACCACCCCCGCTTCATACATCACGACGGTCCGCATCACTTACGCCACACACCTTCTAGAAAGCTCAAACGCCCCCATAAAGACAATTGCTCACCAGTGTGGCTACTCAACCACCGAAGCACTCACCAAAGCATTCAAACGCGTCATTGGAGGGACTCCCGCCAGTTATCGTCAGGGAAAGCGCAACCATCCCTATTGTTAACAACCGCACTTCTCAATACAACGGATAGGTGTTGCGTAAAGTTATCCGTTTGTTAGGTGATTATCATGTTCTGTTTTAATCACGTGCTGTTCGTTTTATTATGTAAGCGGATTCAGAATGGAGGTAATCTTATGGGCATTGAATTTCTTGAAAAAAGTCACCAGTTTCACCTGTACAACGATGAAATAAGCTATGTTTTTCACATCATGCGAAACGGTCAACTCGGCAACCTTTACTTTGGCAAACGAATCGCCACTAACCACGACTACACGGACAGGGAGGAGCATAGTTACCGACCCGTTTCAGCTTATACGTATGACCACGAGTATTCATTCTCGCTTGGCGATTTGCGCCAGGAATATCCGGCATACGGTACGGGAGACTTCCGCGACCCCGCCGTTGAAATTAAACAGGAGAACGGTAGTACGATTACGAACTTCACCTACCAAAAACACCACATTTTCGCGGGGAAACCCCGCCTAGACGGACTCCCGGCCACCTACGTTGAAAGTAACGACGAGGCAACGACCCTTGAAATCACCCTCCACGATGATGTCATTGCCGCTGACATGGTCCTAACGTACACAATTTACGCAGACCGCAACGTAATCGCGCGCAATGTCCGATTTGTTAATCATGGTGAACAGCCCTTACATATCACGAAAGCAATGAGTTTAGCGCTTGACCTCCCGGACTCCAACTATGACTGGCTTCAATTTTCAGGAGCGTGGGCCCGTGAACGGCAACCGAAAGCACGCCATCTTCAGCAGGGAATCCAAGCGGTTGGAAGTACCCGGGGCGCATCAAGCCATATGCAAAACCCGTTTGTTATTCTTAAACGCCCGAATACAACCGAAGACTTGGGAACTGTTATTGGATTCACCTTTGTTTATAGCGGTAATTTTCGCATTCAAGCAGAGGTTGACACGTACGACGTTACGCGACTAACCGTTGGAATCCACCCCCAAAACTTTGATTGGAAACTTAATCCGGGGGCTGTTTTCCAAACGCCAGAAGCCCTTATTACGTTCTCGCACACGGGGCTTAACGGGCTTAGCCAAACCAACCACGCCCTGCTTCGTGAGCGGCTTGTTCGGGGAAAGTGGCGTGACCGTAACCGGCCAGTTTTGATTAATAATTGGGAAGCAACGTACTTTAACTTTGATGAGGATAAGCTCGTTCAAATCGCCAAAAAAGCACGTGACCGTGGAATTGAACTGTTTGTACTTGACGACGGCTGGTTTAGCACCCGGAACGGCGAGACTTCCGGCCTGGGCGACTGGTGGGCCAACCGCAACCGGCTTCCGAACGGAATAAAGGGACTCGCCACCAGGGTTAAAAAATTAGGAATGAAGTTTGGCCTGTGGTTTGAGCCAGAAATGGTCAATAAGGATAGTGAACTGTACCGAAACCATCCTGACTGGATTATTCAAACCCCTCACCGGCACCCTAGCCACGGACGGCAACAGTACGTTCTTGACTTCAGCAGACCGGAAGTTGTCGATGCAATTTATACAATGATGGCAAAAATCTTGGCCGGTGCTGATATTGATTATATTAAATGGGATATGAACAGGAATATCACTGAAGTTTATTCGGCAGCATACCCTGCCGACCAACAGGGCGAAATCTTCCACCGCTACATTCTTGGCGTATATTCCCTGTACGAGCGGCTGATCAAACGATTCCCAGACATTCTTTTCGAATCCTGCGCAAGTGGCGGGGGACGGTTTGACGCCGGAATGCTGTACTATGCCCCCCAGGCCTGGACAAGCGACTGTAGTGATGCCGCAGAACGGGTTAAGATCCAGTACGGTACGTCTTACGGATACCCCCTCAGCTCCATGGGAGCCCACGTATCCATCACGCCGAACCACCAATTAAACCGAAGTACCCCATTAAAAACACGCGGCGACATTGCCTTCTTCGGCGGAGGGTTTGGCTATGAACTTGACCTGAATAAATTAACCCCCGCCGAACAAAAGACAGTCAATGCTCAGATTAGGTTTGCTAAGCAATCCCGCGAAATTATTAACCACGGCACCTTTTACCGCCTGCAGGATCCGTTTACACACAACATTGCAGCGTGGATGGTCGTTAGCCCAGACAAGCGCCACGCCCTTGTTGAGGTCTACAAAATGCTCAACGATGTTAACGCCCCGTTCCGCCTAACATACCTTCGGGGGCTCGATTCTAACGCACAGTATCGCGTTACCGAAGAAGGTGGTCAGGATTATGGGAGCCACGGCGGCGATGAACTCATGAACGCCGGTTTAATTACTACCGATGAACAAGCAGGCCAGGTCGCCACCGAGGACATTAAGGGCGACTTTAGCTCACGACTCTTTATTTTAAGTGCTGAATAGAAAGTTGACCATAAATAGAAAGGACCCACTACACATAAAGTAGTAGGTCCTTTTCATTACAAGATCCTAGTTTTACAGGTTCTTATCCATATTAAACGTGAACTTCGACAACTCGATACCCTTCATGATGAGCTTGTTCATCAATTCCTTGGTCATCTTCTTCATCGTGGCCACAATCTCGTAATTCTTCTGCGTTAGGAATTCCGTCAATTCGGCACCGTGCAGCTTAGCGGCTTCCTTGTCAATCTCAGCAATCATCTTGCGGTTAACGCGCCGGCATTCAATCAGGTAGTCGGTGTTGTCCTGAACGAACTTACTATAGTGGCTCTCCACCAGCATTGACATGTGCCGGTACAGCCAGTATGCAGAGTCGGCATCAACGTCCATCTCAAGCGGCGTTTGCGAAAAACTCGGGTCCGTGTCGTTGGCGTTCGTGTAGAACGGAATGTACGGGCTGAATTCCGGGTAACCGATGCACAGCCACATGATGGCCTGCTGCTCTTCTGGAACGTCATTCCGCAGCTGCAGAACGTGGGAGTTTTGCGTCCGGTTCAAGCCGATTGGCCGGTAGCGGTACTTGTCGGCGTCGTCCGCGTGGCCCATTGGGTCGTACGGCGTCTCGTTGTAGTGGGAGCCGAGGTACATCTCAATGTCATCCGGCGTGAACTTGTGGTTCGTCCGCATAATAAACGGTAATTCGCCTGATTCCGGATCCTCATCGAGTTCCGGGTTAAACAGGTGATGACCGTACCAAACCCGTGGCGTGTTATAGTGGCGGTCCTTTTCATTGAACGTCCCGAAGATGTGACGGAAGTTCCACCTTTCCTTATCCGGGTTGAGGTGGTGTTCCTCAACGAATTCCCGGATGCCGTCCGCCCACTGGAAGTTTTCCGTGTCGTTAAAGTCAACCTGCTGGATGGCAACCTCGTTGGCGACCACGGCGTAAGCGTCGTCCGGAATCCGCTGGGCGAGCCACAGGTGGCCCGTTACGATTTCCATGTACCATGCTTCATTCTTGTCAGCGAACAGCACGGAGTTGCCGGCTGGCGAACCGTACTTGGAAATCAGTTTCCCGAGGAACTGAACGGCTTGCCGGGCGGAATCGATGAAAGGCAGCGTGACGTTAACGATGCAGTCCTCATCCAACCCGTCCTTTACCAGCGGGTCAAAGGCCAGCGTCCGTTCGTTACCGTACGTTGACTCCGTTGCGGACATGGCAACGTTCTTTTCGTTAATCCCACTTTCCTCGTAGTACCCGTTCTTCTTGTAGTCGACGTTCGGGACGGCGTTGTAGCGGTAGCCGTTTTCCGGCAGTTCCATCTCGAAGCCGTTTAACCACGACTTGATCTTCTTGCCCTTCTCCCCGTGCCATGCCGGGTGCATGTAAAACCGCTGGGGGGTCAGCGGCAGGAAGGTGTCATCGTTCCGCGCAATCATCACGGAACCATCGATGCTGGCATCCTTCCCCACCAGCATTGACGTGCAAGCGCGTTCAATTTCCATTAATATGACCTTCATTTCCTATTTAAAGTTACCTCTATTCTAGCAGAGCCCTCCGTGGGGTTCAATTTTCGCGGGGTAAAAAAGACCACAAAAAAAGCATAAAAGAAATTGTACTTCCCCGCCAAAAATAGTAACCTACTAGGGTAAGTATTTTGAAGGAGTGAATATTCGTGGACAGAGAAGACGAGCAACAGCTTGCTAAGCTAAACGCGTTTGAAATTAGCAAGAAGATTAACAAGCTCGCACAAAATAACGACCACCACAACGCCTTCCTGAACGCCGGACGGGGCGACCCGAACTGGCTGAACACGAAGGCCCGGCTGGCATTTAACCGGCTGGTTGAATTTGGCATTACCGAAACCCGGCGAACGATCGATGAACACGACCTGGCCGGGTACACCGAAACGGCGGGGATTGCCGCCCGCTTTAAGCAGTTTTTGAAACCCGCAGAACACCCGGCGGACAAGTTTTTGCAGGCGGCCGTGGACTACTGCGTGAACGAACTGGCGGCTAATCCTGACCGGCTGGTGAAGGAACTCACCGACGGGGCGCTCGGAAACAACTACCCGTCCCCAGACCGGGTGCTGCACTACACCGAACGGATTTTAAACCGCTACATCCAGGACGTACTGTACGACGGCGTTGACCTGGAAGAGCACACGCAGATCTTCCCGACTGAGGGGGGCACGGCAGCAATCGTCTACCTGTTTAATTCCCTGAAGGAAAACCACCTAATCCACCCCGGCGACAAGATCGCGCTGACGACGCCGATCTTCACGCCGTACCTGGAGATTCCGGTGCTCAACGACTACCAGCTCGTCAAGGTTAACCTAGTGGCGGACGAAACGACCAACTGGCAAATCCGACCGGAAGAACTGGAAAAACTGGCGGACCCAAGCATCAAGCTGGTTTGTGCCATTAATCCAAGTAATCCGGGCGCCATGGCGTTTGACAAGCAGGCCCTGGCAGCTATTAAGCATGCCGTAGCCAAGAACCCGGATCTGATGATTGTCACGGACGACGTCTACGGAACGTTTGCCGAAAATTTCCAGACGATTTACAGCGTTGTACCGTACAACACGATGCTGGTTTACTCGTTTTCTAAGCTCTTCGGGGCAACCGGCTGGCGGCTCGGGCTCATTGCCATGCACGACGACAACGTCTTCGACAAGCTCGTCAGTGAGCTGCCGTCCGCCCAGCGGGCTGAAGTAAACGAACGGTACGGTAACGTGGTTCTCCACCCCGACAAGATGTCGTTCATTGAACGGATGGTAGCGGACAGCCGCTCCATCGGGCTGTACCACACTGCCGGGCTCTCCACGCCCCAGCAGGTGATGGAAGACCTGTTTGCCCTGACGCACTTGGTTGCCGGCAAGGACGACCAGTACATCAACGAGTCGCGGCGGATTGTGAGTGAGCGATACAACCGGCTGTGTGCCGCCCTCGGCATTAACCCGGACGAAAGCAAGGAAAACACCAAATACTACTCCCTGCTCGACATTTACCAGATTGCCGAGCACAAGTACGGCAAGGACTTCCGGAAGTACCTCGAAGAAAACTTTGAACAGATTGACTTCCTGGTTAACCTGGCAAAGAAGAACGGGATTACGTTGATGGACGGCCCGGGATTTGGGACAACGCCGGGGAAGCTGCGGGTGTCCGAGGCTAACCTGCCGACCCACGCCTACACGGTAATCGGAGAACAGGTTCTTCAACTGCTGGCAAACTACCACGAACGGTACGAGGCGGCGAAGAAAAACTAAGCCTTATAATGATGAGGATTCAGGCTGTGATGAGAATCACGGCCTTTTTATTATGCCTTAAAGATGAATGTGAACATAACTACTATTACTCCTATTATCAGTCCAGCATTAACCCCTTATAACCTTAAATTTATGTAAAGAAAGGGGTTTCACGCTTTTAGTTGACTTTTTCACAATCAGGAATTATTATGACGTTGTAATTTTTAAAAAAGGAGTGCTTAACCATGAAAATTGCAATCATTGGCGCAACCCACGCCGGGACGTTTGCCGCTCAACAAATTTTGACGAACCATCCGGACTACGACGTCACGGTCTACGAAAAGAACGACAACCTCTCGTTCCTTTCGTGCGGGATTGCCTTGTGGGTAGGGAACCACGTTTCAAACCCCAGGAAGATGTTCTATTCCAGCCCGGAGAAGCTGGCGGCTTTAGGAGCCCACATGCAGATGCAGCACGAAGTCCTCAGCGTGGACGTAACCGCCCAGACCCTGCGCGTCAAGAATTGCATCAGCGGCGAAGAAACCACGGCCACGTACGATAAACTTGTCGTAACAACTGGTTCCCTCCCGGTCATCCCCCCAATTGACGGCATCGACAGCAAGGGCGTTTACCTGTGCAAGGACTGGCACGACGCCGAAACGCTGAAGAACCTGGCGCCGTCAATTAAGCGGGCCGTGATTATCGGGGCCGGCTACATCGGGGCAGAACTCTCCGAACAGTTGTCCTTGGCCGGCAAAGACGTCACCTTAGTGGACGCCTTCCCGCGGGTGCTATACAAAAACTTTGACAAGGACCTCAGCGACAAGATTGAGGCGGAGTACCGTGACCACGGCGTTCAGCTTGCGCTCGGGGAAAAGGTTACCAGTTTTGAGCAACAGGGCGACCAGATTACCGTCCACACCGACAAGGGCGACTACGCCGCGGACGTGGCCATATGGTGTGCTGGTTTTAAGCCGAACACCGCACTGTTTGACGGTCAGCTTGACATGCTCCCGAACCACGCCATCCGGACAAACGAATACATGCAAACCAGCAATCCGAACGTCTTCGCGGCCGGTGATGCCACCAACGTCCACTACAACCCGACCGGTCAGGACGATTACATTCCGCTGGCGACCAACGCCGTGCGTCAGGGAATGCTAATTGGACAAAACATTGACCAGCCAACCGTGAAGTACATGGGAACACAGGCCACTTCAGCGGTCGAACTGTACGGGTGCTGCATGGCCGCTTCCGGCCTAACCGTTGAGGGCGCCAAAATGCGCGGGCTTAAGGCGGATGCCGTCACGATCGAAGAACCATACCGGCCGGAGTTCATGACGTCCACGACCAACGTCACCTGTCGCCTCGTGTGGGATCCAGCAACCCATCGGATCCTCGGAGGGGCGGTCTTCAGCAAGCACGACGTCTCCCAGTCGGCCAACGTCCTTTCACTGGCCATCCAAAACAAGATGACCATTGAACAGCTGGCTATGGTTGACATGTTCTTCCAGCCGAACTTCGACCAGCCGCTTAACTGGTTAAATAACGTGGCCCTGGCCGCAATCGACAAGGCAAATCAGGAATAACCCGTACTAACGAGACAGCAAACGGGGCAGTGATGAAAGTCACCGCCCCATTTTTCTTGTGCCTGTTAATACTCCTGATCCGCCCCCGTCCGGTTGTAGTAGTCCACCGTCAGACCGTCGTCCGTCAGGGACAAGCGGGTAACGCTGCCGTTCTTCGGATAGTCCGCCAGCACGTTAATGGAGCTAAACCGGTCCACTAGGCTGGCAATCGTGTTACTGTGCGTTACCACCAAAATATTTCCCCGGTGATAATCGACCCGTAACCGGTCAAACCCGGCATCCACCCGCTGCCAGTACTCCGTATGGTCCTCTGCTAAGTGGTACGGGTCCGCGGCCTTCATCAGGTCCTTCGCCGCATCAAATGACTTAACTGTCACGATCTCCTTGAGGGTCGTCATCCCAAGTTGAGCACCGGTTAGCCGCCAAGCCAACTGCTTATCCATTCCCTCAAAGTAACCGTAATTCTGCTCCCGAAACGCTGGCAGTTGCACCTGTGCGGCCGGGTCCGTCGTCAGGTTTTCTTCAAGGATTAACTGGCAGGTCTTGGCCGCCCGCCCGAGATCTGAGCTGTACACCCCGTCAAAGTGAACAGTGCGGAGCCACTGCCCCGTTTGCCGGGCGCCGGCAATCCCCGCATCCGTTAGCGGGGTGTCTGACCACCCCTGCATCTTATTCATTAAGTTATAAAGTGTCTGGCCGTGCCGGACAAGGTAAACGTGTGCTGTCATGGTTAGTCTCCCGTACTCTGGCTCTGGTTGTCAACGTTTTTACCGTACTGCGATTCCGGCAGCAGCCGGTCGGCGTAGCCGTTGACTTCATCCTGCTCCTTCTTGGTGTTGTAGTAATCGTTGATTAGCGTTGATAGCCGGACGCTGATCGTCTTCATCGGTGCATCGGCGAGACAGTCAGCATTCGTCGTGGTATCAAGGTACTTAATCACCACGTTTTCGCCCTGAAGTTGATAATAAATTGAACTCGTCCCGTCCCCATTGGTGGTGACGTAACTAAACCCGTTCAGCTCATCACCTGGATTAGAATAAGGTTGGTCACTGTAGTACATTCCGCCACCGACAACCCCCTGTTTAAACCAGTTGGGGTTCGTTCGAAGGGCAACCATGGTTCCAAGTTGCTGGTTAGTAAGGTGCACGTTATGTGGATCAACAACCTGTGCACTTTGACTTCTCTGGTATTTTTGACCGGTACTCAAAGCAACCTGCTTGCTTTGAGTGTGTTGTCCTGCCTGGGCCTGCTGGTGGGTCGGGGCGTCATGATGCTGGGTGTTATGGTGACTTACCTGCTGTTGCCCACACCCCGCTAAAAGCAAACTAACCCCAAGGCCGAGGCCAAGAACGACTGCGCGTTTTTTCATAATTCATCCTCCCATTCCTTTTCAACTTCCCCTATTTTATTACTAACCGGGCGGAACTGCACTAATGTTAGGCTGGTTAATTATGCAATTATTCGAGGCAAAGAAAAAACCTAACCGATCGGCGCCAGTTAGGTCATAGTTGTTATGCTATTGCACATACTTTGTTTCAACCATAGGATACCATTGTTTGCTATAATAGTCAACGGCAACCAGCCTCGGGAGGAGGTGGTTGTTATGCTCCATACTTTGTTTCATGACGTTGCAGAACCGTTGCTTGTTGCGTTCTGCACAGCTCTATTTACTTGGTGGCTAAACAAGCACTAGGTTGCCTAGCTGCCTCGCCTATGTAGGGAAGTCGTCAACTCTCAGTGGAGGTGGCGCATTTTAATTATTAATTACATGTAATCAAAACAAAAACACCTCCGAAACATTGCTTCGGAGGTGTTTTACACTAAACTACTATTCATACTCAATATGATACAGGTTCTTAAAACACTTGTTATATCAGCGTTTATAGCCTATCACTAAAGTTTGGAAAGCATTTGGAAAGCTAATCACTCATTTTAACGTTTTGATTACCATTAAACGATATTCTGGACGACTTTGCTGGCGTAATATTCATACTATGAGCCAATTTATCAGCAACAATACGATCATTCCGCGGAAACATATGCGCATAATACCTTAACGTAATATCTGGCGAACTATGCCCCAAACGTTGCGATACGGTTAAAACATCACAATTCATCTCCGCAATTAGATACGAGGCATGTGAATGGCGTAACCCCTTCGCATCGATTTCCTTTACACCAGCTAATCGCGCATAGCGTTTTAGTATCCTTGATAACGTTGATCGAAGTAAAGGTGCTCCATCATAGGAAATAATAAATCTAATATTACCGTGCCTTTGCTGATCGGCACGCCACCTTTTGAGGCATTCCATCAATTCGCTATCTAACGAAATAATTCGCATTCCGCTTTCTGTCTTTGTATACGGTTTAATCGTATAATTTCGCTTGTTTGTGTAGTTAAGCGTATGGAATACCCGTAATCGAGATTGCTCCCAATCAACATCATCCCATGTCAACGCCAAGCCTTCTGATACTCGAATACCGGTACGGTAATACAACAACAGGCATACGTACACCATTCGTTCATAAAAAGTATCTCGTCCTACCTGCTGAATTACTTTCTCGAACTCACAGCTTGTCCAATATTTTTGGACACTCTTTCCCTTCGAGACCGCTTTAGTTCGTGTCGATACATTATCGCGGATTACCCCCATTCGTTGCGCATACTTCATCAGCTGTCGAAAAGTAGTATATACCAAACTGGCATACGACTGGGAATAGCCACTTTTAACAACCAAGTATGTCCGAAAATTTTCGCAATCTCGCGCAGTTAGCTCCGACATTAAACGGTTTCCCAAATGTGCTTTGATAATCTCCATCACACGTATGCGTGTGGCAAACGTGCTCTTCTCGACCTTACCACGATAATTAGGCATATAGACATTATCAATATACCGTCCGAGTGTAATCCGATAATTAGCTTTCCCCGCTTCTTCATCAGCAACAGCTTTCGCCTTTAATGCAGCCCGATACGCAGCCCGCGGCCCCGAAAACGGCTTACCTAACTCATCTTTGCGGCCTTTCTTATAATGCTGCTTACCATCGTCATCACGTTGTACGAAAACCTGATAGTACCAGTGTCCTTTTTTATCCTGGGCGAATTTACAATCCAAGTGCAACGCTTTGTAAAAAAAAGACCCATAACGGGTACAATGTTTTATAGAAGAAAAATAAAAGAAACA
>HBJMI04202__coassemble_567_pt1 | contig 40301 bp, 41 predicted proteins | sample HBJMI04202__metabat2_low_PE_002 | metagenome-assembled genome bin HBJMI04202
CATGTGGCGTGTTGATAGTCGGTGATTTGGGGGTTAAACATATGGAACGAGTAAATGAACAAGCAAATTTAGAAGATAATCCACCGGTAACTCACGAAAATATGGTGCGGATTGTTAAGGCGCATAAGGATGTGGTTGATAAATGGCTATTAAAGGACGATAAAAAGAAGCAAGTAAAGACGATTACCATTGAGTACGACCAGTTAGACCATAATCCAATGGGCGGAATTGATATTTATGGTTATGTTAATGGCAACAAAAAATTAGAATTTAATGCGACTCTAGATAAAGAAGGCTCGAAATATGTTATTGATGGTGGCGGAATAACGAAGCCCTTAGGAATTTTAATGGGTAGCTACTGAGAAAAACATTATTATGAAAAAGAAATACAAATGGATTTTCATTGCATTAATTATCACGTGTGGCGTATTAATAGTCGGTGATTTGGGGATTAAACATATGAAACGAGTAAATGAACAAGCGAATTTAGAAGAGAATCCACCAGTAACTCACGAAAATATGGTGCGGATTGTTAAAAAACATAGGCAAGATATCTATCAGGCAGTTAAAGCTGATGACAAATATCATCGTATTCAAAAAATAACATTACGTTATGATACTGTTCAACATAACCCGATGGGTGGAATTATGATTCAAGGATATGTGAACGATAATAAGAAATTTGATTTCCAGGTTTCTCTTGAGAAAGACAATGGGAAAATTGAGTGTTATGAAAACATGGAAGACGAAGGATTGTCCGATTTTCTTTGCCATAAAAATTGAAAAAGGGTGAAATACTATGTGGGGGCATTTAACGGATAAAGAACGTATGGAATTTGCACGTAACGAATATGGAAATTACAGTGTAGGAAAAAGGTGGAAGATACATGGTAAATCCGTTGGCTACGTCCAACAACGGATTGGCTTCAACAAAGACGGTTCACCCAATATTAACCATGCAGGAGAACAGGCCTATGTTGTAACGAATACAAGGAATCCGCACAAAGCAACGGAGGTTGCCGTGGTATACCGTGGGTCAGATACCGATTTTAAGCATAGTCCTAAGGATGTATGTGCCGATTGGGGAAATGATATTGTTGCTGGTATCAGAATTTTCTTTGGCTCACACAATAAAACAGTTTTGCCACAGTTTAAAGCAGCTGCTAAAACGTTGGACAATGTATGTCGCAAATATCCTCACGCATCGGTTTATGTTTTTGGTCAATCCTTGGGTTCAATGGATGGTCAGTACGGGGTATGCAGGACAAAGTATCCTCAACGGATTAAGGGAGGATACTTTTATGAAGGACCAAATATTTACGACGCGTTAACTTTTTCTGAAAAGTTACAGGCGTTTAAACTTCGTCATCGGATACACAATTACCAAGATGGGAAAGACATTGTTTCGATGGGTTACGGTCTTTTAAAGCCTAGTATCGGTCAGGTCATTTATATTGACAGTACGGAAACTGGTAATGTTCCTGATCAACATATGTGGGGCGGATACCGGTTTAATCGTAATGATAGCCTGAAAACATTATCAGTTGAACAGGAACAATTACTTTATGCCGAAAATGACTACGACAGATTAATTAATTTAACGAATTTTATTTTTGGCAATAAGGAGGTCAAAGTTGACCCCGGTGATGTCGTTGCAATTGCGAACGTATTGACCGCCGCTGTTGAAGAAGCACTTACCGTGGCAACCAGTGAAGTTAAACGTGAGAAGTCGTTCTTTGAGGAAAATTGGCAGCACGTCCAGCAGATGGCCCGTGCGATCGGAACTGATTTGAGCATGGGTGAAATTATGGATGCTTTAGCAGCTGGTGGAGCGACGCAGGCCAGCATGGTTGCCCAACCGCAGGAAATCTGTGAACAAGAGCTTCATCAACTAGTATCAGCTGCAGAACGCCTTACTTCTCTGGGGAGCGGGATGCGTTCCGCGGCGGGGAATTTTGAAGCTACGGACAGTAAGATTAGCCAAATGATTGGGGAATAACGATGGATGAACGAACATGCGAAAGAATGCTTGATGATTTACGGCAGGAATACCAGTATCAGGAGCGGCAGTTTGACCGGCAGTTAGACCAACTTCAGCAACAGCGGGCAATGATACGGCGCTCCTTAACTACTATCCAGCAGACGACCTACCAGCTTGTGGGCCGGTACAGCGATGACCGACGCTACTTAATGGGAGCAATGGATGCGCTTGATCGTGGAATTGACGAAGCGGATAATTTTTTTCGGCGGCAGATGCAAAGGATTGAAGATGCGCGGGAAGATAATACCGTTGAATATCATCGTCAGCGGAGAAGGGTGGTTGATGCACAGTGAGTGATTTAGCAGAAATGATTAGTCAGGCGTTATCGTCCTGTGGTCACGAACTAGATTCGGTAACGATGCAAAAAATTAAGAAAACCGTGGAAAAAGAAATGATTACCACGGCAGTTGCGATGACTGGACGGGCGAAGGTTGAAGCTCGCGTTAATGCGTTTCGTGGGAAAATGAAGCAGCAGGCTAGTCAGTTAGGCGGGAAGGTTGAAGGTGTTGGTAAACAGGTCAGTGCTGTTAGTTTAGGAAACTGGGCCGACGCTCTCACCGAAAAGATTCATACTGAGGCATCTCGGTTAAAATAAGAAAACAACGCAGCGAACCATTTCGCCCGCTGCGTTGTTTAGTATCGTATTAATCAGGTTGCTATGCCAATGAGCCCATCGGGTCCCACGGCTTCAGCATCGTTGGTTCTTCGTTGAGAACCTGCTTGAGTTCATCCGGCAGGTACTTCTTGTTAACAACCACCTGGTAGCAGTATTCTTCCATCCAGTCGTTGCTCATGACGAAGAAGCCCTTTGTACCGACCTTGTCACCCCAGGAGTTTTCAACCTTCCACTTGGTTGGCTCGCCGTCGACCAGGTCCACACCGGTCAGCACCATGGCGTGGGTCATGAGGCTCTGGCAGTAGTCCAGCCGGTCCGCCTTGGACATGGAGAAGTCCACGTCGAAGAGTTCGTCCTGGTGGTAGAGGTTGGTGTCCATGATTCCCTTCTTGCGGTCGGATTCTTTACCGACGTCACAACCGAACCAAACACTTTCGCCGGCTTCGAGCTGCTTGATGGCCACTTTCCGGAATTCGTTCATGTCCACGTTGAGGTGCCGCACTTCCCGGCCGCCAACCACGTTACCGAGCATTTCAACCGTGTACATGTGGTTGTACGGCTTGTCCTTGGTTGGCCCGTTAATGATGGAAACGTAGTCGCTCAGGTTCCAGCCGACGTACTTATCAAAGAACTTCTTTGGCGTCAGGTTGGTGTCGCGGTGGAAGTTGTTATCCTTGTCGCGGTATTCGAAGTCAAACGTTGTCGGTGGTTCGCCGAAGCTGTATGCCAGCATCCGGTAAACTTCCGTTAACATCTTTTCCTTGCGGGTGGCAATGTCGTCATCCGTGGCGTTAGCGGCAACCATTTCCCGCAGTTCAACGGCGTCCTTCCGTAACTTCAGGTTCAACATGTCGTTGATTTCCGTTGAGTTGGATGAGTTGACCGTTTCCGGCATTACGCTCTGCGGCACAACCCCGTACTTTTCGATGATGGCCATAATCATGTCCCACTGGCCACCGTCCTGCTGGGGTGTGGTCATCAGCCAAGCGACTTTCCGGTCGCTGGTCGGCAGGTCCGCCGTCTTCAACACGTTTTCGTAAAAGTAGTTGGCCTTTTCCAGCTTGTCCCAGAAGAACGTGTAGTTCTGGGAAAGTTCAAAGTCATCAGCTACCTTGTACTCTTCGCGGATGGCGTGCCGCATCGTGTTGAGGCAGGCAAACATCCAGCACCGGCCAGAACGCTTCTGGTCCGCCACCTTGCCGGTATCCAGGTCAATGGAGAAGACCGGCTCCATCTTAGTGGCAGCCTCGTAGTCCGTTGCGGAAGCGAGGATCCCGTTCTTTGCTACGCTACGGGCGATTACCGCAGCGTCTTTCCGGCCCTGGAGGTTATCCCGGAACCGGCCTAATTCATCAGCACTAATCGATTTACTCATGAGAATTCTACTCCTTTTCTAATGATATTCTCATTATACTCCTTTTACTTCCGGGCGTGAATAATTTCTGGGCCGTCCGGGTGGCCCACAATAACCGTGTTTACAACGTCCAGGAAGAGTCCCTGTTCAACCACTCCGACCTGATTAATCAGGTAGTCCTGCAGGCCGTACGGGTCGGTGATTGGGTCAACGTGCAGGTCAATAATCCAGTTGTTTGAATCGGTCCGGGCAAAATCGCCGGCTTCATTCCGTCGGAAAACAGGGTTTAATCCCCGGGCGCTAAACTTATCAAAGAGCTGCTGGCTTCCGTATGGAATTACCTCAATTGCCAGCGGGAAGCTACCTAGTTGTTCGTGCATTTTGCCCTCGTCGACAATCCAGATGTTGCGGTCTGAATTGGTAGCCACAATCTTTTCGAAGAGGAGGGAGGCGCCGCCGCCCTTAATCCCCTGGAAATCCTTGTCAATTTCATCGGCCCCGTCAATGGTGAGGTCGATGTGGTCAACGTCATTGATGGACTTTAGCGGAATCCCGAGCTGCTTGGCCTGGTCCGCCGTTCGCTTCGATGTTGTGACCCCCGTAATGTGGAGGCCTTCTTCGGCCAGCCGTTTGCCGAGGGCATCCACCATGTATGTAGAGGTCGTTCCGGTTCCCAGCCCGACAATCATCCCGTCCTCAATGAATTCGACGGACTTTTGCCCGACCATCTGCTTTAACTCATCCTGCGTCATCTAAAATTCCTCCTCGTCGTGTGGATAATAGGCCGCTTTCCGATACTGCGGTTCCTTATCCAAGAAGTGCTCCGTAAAACTGCACAGCGGAATAAACTTTTTGTTTTCCGTGGTAATTTTGTCAAGCAGTTTCTTGGTCATTTCAGCGGCGATGGCCGTTCCCCGGTGGTTGGGGTCGACCCACGTTCGTTCAATCACGTAGGTCTGGTCATCATCAATCATGTGCCAGCCGATTTCGCCGATCCGCTGTCCCTGGTCGTCCAGGCACCGCACCCGCGTACTGCGCCATTCGTACTTCAAATTTACCGCCTCCGTTTCATGCGTTATTATACCATTTTTTACGGGGATTCCCCCGCAAGGAATACTATTCGGAACCGGGACTTAGTGGTAAGATGAATGTACTTATATAAAACGGAGGGAAACCATGAAACGAGGATTTGAACGGGTCAGTTCGTACGACCCAGAAGACGTTCATTTACCGGTGCGGGCAACGCAGCACGCAGCGGGGTATGATCTGTTTGCGGCCCGGGACTTTACGCTGCCAAGTATTTGGCGCGGGCCCTTCTTAAAGGTGCTCCGCGCATTGCGGCGGGAAGAGAATGTGACGGATGCTGCCTTGGATGACGCGTGGGCGGTTCTCAAACCGTACCTGGTGCCCACTGGCGTAAAGGCGTACATGCAGGAGGATGAGTTCGTTCTTATTGCTGACCGGTCAAGTGGCCCGTTAAAGCGAGGGCTGATTCTCCCCAACGGAATTGGGGTCGTGGATGCGGACTACTACAATAACCTGAATAACGAGGGGGAGTTGTTTGTCCAGCTATTAAACTTTAGGATTCGCGACTACCACGTGAAGCAGGGGGAGCGGATTGCCCAGGCAATCTTCATGCCATATCTCCGGGTGGATAACGAACAAACGCCGTTAGCTAAGCGAACGGGCGGTTTTGGAAGTAGTGGAAAGTAGTTAAGTTGTAAAGCCTAGAGGGGAGGCGGTCTGGTGGCCAAGGCAAAAACGAAGTATGTTTGTCAAAAGTGCGGGTACGTGTCGCCGCGGTATCTTGGGCGGTGTCCGAACTGTGGCGAGTGGAATACCCTGGTTGAAGAGGTGGATCACCCGGCAGCCCACCAGGCAGCGGCGCCGCACCGGACGATGGCGGGGCGGACGATCAAACCCGAACTGATTGGGCAGGTGACAACGGAAGAAACCCCGCGGATTGAAACGCAGTTGGCAGAACTTAACCGGGTGCTCGGGGGTGGCATCGTTCCGGGGTCCCTTGTCCTCATCGGGGGCGATCCCGGCATCGGAAAGTCCACCCTCCTGTTGCAGGTGTCTGGTCAACTTGCGGAAACGGACCAGAAGGTGCTGTATGTTTCCGGGGAAGAGAGTGCCGTGCAGATTAAAATGCGTGCTGACCGTTTGGGGGTTGGCGGTGACCAGTTTTACCTGTACCCTGAAACGGACATGGGCGCAATCAAGGAAAACATCGCCAGCCTGCACCCGGACTTTGTGGTAATTGACTCCGTGCAAACAATGCAGGAGCCGGATATGACCGCAGCGGTCGGGAGCGTCTCCCAGATTCGGGAAGTTACCGCTGACCTGATGCGGATTGCGAAGGAAAACGGGATTACAATTTTCATCGTCGGCCACGTGACTAAGGAAGGCGCACTTGCCGGACCCAAGATTCTAGAACACATGGTTGACACCGTCCTGTACTTTGAGGGCGACCTGCACCGGAGTTACCGGATCCTGCGGGCCGTAAAAAACCGGTTCGGGTCGACCAACGAGATTGGTATTTTTGAGATGCGGACCGGTGGCCTGCGGGAGGTGGCCAACCCCTCCGAAATCTTCCTGGAGGAACGTTTGCGCGGAGCGACCGGTTCGGCCGTGGTGGTTTCCTTAGAGGGGACCCGGCCAATCCTGGTTGAACTGCAGGCACTGGTAACCCCGACGGCTTTTGGCAATGCCAAGCGAACCACAACGGGGCTCAACCACAACCGGGTCGCCCTTATTATGGCTGTTCTGGAGAAACGGGCGGGAATGCTGCTCCAAAACCAGGACGCTTACCTGAAAGCGGCCGGTGGGGTGAAGCTGGACGAACCAGCGATTGACTTGGCCCTTGCTGTCAGCATCGCGTCCAGTTACCGCGACGTTGAAACGGCGCCGACCGACTGTTTTATCGGGGAGGTCGGGTTAACCGGGGAGATCCGCCGGGTTAACCGGATTGAGGAGCGGGTCAACGAGGCAGCCAAGCTCGGCTTTAAGCGGGTAATTCTCCCGCAAAATAACCTGCGGGACTGGACGCCCCCCACAAAAATTGAGTGTGTTGGGGTAACAACAATTAACGATGCGCTCCGGATTGTTTTTAATAAGTAGGAATTGAGGTGCGTTAACGTGCGCAAGAAAATCATTATGATTGTATTTGCCCTCCTTGGTTTGGGCGGCGGGTACACGTTTTTACCATATTTATGGCAACTTGGGGGGATTTACCAGCCCGTGCTTAATAACCCCCTGACGGACATGCTGATTGGGTTGGTTGTGATGGGGTTGATGATGCTGGTATTTGGTAACCTGGTTGACCGGATGCTGGCGCGGATTGAAAAACGGCTTACCCAGCAGAACCCAGCAGCCATTGCGGCCATTTCTTTGTCCGTGATTGTGGGGATGCTGATTGCAGCGTTGGTTTCCAGCTTATTTTCCCACTCCCACCTGTTCTTCTTGAACACGGTGCTGCCGGTGATCCTGATGCTTTTGTTCGGGTATGCCGGGTACGTGTTTGGCCGGAATAAGTTTGGCGACCTTGACCCGACCTTCTTCAAGCGGCTAATGCACCGTGACCGGCCGGCAGGGGATGTCCTCGAACGGAAGGTAGATGACCACTTCCACAAGTACAAGCTCTTAGATACCAACATTCTGATTGACGGGCGCATTTACGACCTCGTGAAGACCGGTTTTATCGAGGGTGTTCTCGTGGTGCCAAACTTTGTGCTGTACGAGTTGCAGTACATTGCGGATGCGGGCGATAGTATCAAGCGGGTTCGGGGCCGGCGCGGACTGGATATTTTAAACAAGCTCCGGAAGGAAAACGATGTCCCGGTAAAGATGTACGAGGGTGATTTTCCGGATATTCAGGAAGTTGATAGCAAATTAATCAAATTAGCGAAGATGATGGATGCAGTGATCGTCACAAACGACTATAATCTCAATAAGGTCTGTGAGTTCCAAAACGTTGAGGTGCTTAACATTAACGCCCTGGCCAAGGCGCTCAAGCCGCGGGTAATTCCGGGGGAGAAGTTAAACGTGATGGTCATTAAGAACGGAACCGAGCGCCATCAGGGAGTTGCGTACCTGGATGACGGAACGATGATCGTGGTCGAAGACGGCCGGTACTACATGAACAAGACCATTGAAGTGGAGGTCACGAGTGCCTTGCAGACCGATGCCGGCCGGATGATTTTTGCTAAACCAACGCACTCGAAGCGGGAGCTCCGGGAGAAGAACTAGGAGGGTTAACATGAAATTAAACAAGTTAATGACAACAAGCATGGTGGGGCTGGCGCTCCTAGCCGCAACGCCGGTGGCATGTGCTGACGACGTGGCGGGGGACAACGCCAACACTCCAGCTACGACACAGCAGTCAAGCCAGAGTACGCCAACCTTTAATAACGGGGGCCAATCCGTTCAAACTAAGCAGCTTAGCAAGCCGTACATGGTCTTTGGCGCGGGTTTATCCGACAGTGAACGGCAGCAGGTCGCCCAGGTGCTGGCGGGTAACAGTAGCGCCGCCAACTTCACGAACCTGACGGCAACGGGCCAGGACTACGGCCAGTACGTGGGCAACGGGCAGGCGACAACCGATTCAGCTATGATTAGCTCGGTGGCCCTGCAACCAGCCGACCCGGGAACGGGGATTAACGTTTCCATCAAGGACTTTGATGGCAAGGACAACATCACCCAGGTTACCCCGCAGCAGTACGCCATGGCAGCAGCCTGTGCTGGGGTAAAGGACATGAACATCGTGGTAACGGCCAACACGCCGGTTTCCGGGACGTCTGCCCTGACCGGGGTGTACAAGGCCCTTGCAGTTGACGGAATTCAACTGAACAGCAAGAACACGGCGGCCGCCAACGGGCTGTTACAGGCTACCCAGCCGGCCGTTCAGGCTAACCAGGGTGACTCCCAGTACGCCGGGAAATTAGTTCAAGCGGTCTTAGCCGTTGCCCAGCAGGTCGCCCAGGACCGGCAGAACGGCAAAATGGATTCTGCTTCCGAGATTCAAAGCATGTTGATGAAGCAGTTACAAAAGCAGGGGATTGCCAGCGAAACGCCGCAGTCAGCCATCAACCAGATTGTCCAAGCGCTGGTTAACTTCGAACACGCTCCGGTTGCCAAGACCAGCACGGTAGTTAATACGATTAAGAACGTGCAGCACAACGTGGCCAACAATAAGAACGGCAACATGATTAACGCCAACGACTGGAAGGATGCTCACATGAACTTCTTCGAACGGCTCTGGAAGATGATTGTGCACGCCGTGAACGTCTACATTCTGCGGCACGACCCGACGAAGGACGCTTCCGCCGAAAAGAGTCAGGAAGCCCAAAACAGCGGTGTGAGCGCGGCAAGTTCAGCGTCAGGTTCATCCGCAACGCAGAGCTCATCGGCGGCAAAGGATCAGTCGGCGGCCGGTGACGAACAGTCCAGTGAAGTTACTCCGAAGCAGCCGGCCCAAAAGCAGGATGAAAAGGCGCCCGCAGCGCAGAATAACGGTCAGCAGGCAAGCGGCGCTGCTAACCAGCAGTAGTTGCGGAACGCAGGGGAGCATTGTAGAATTGAGAAGACTGGTGGGCGGGACTTGCCGCCTACTGTGAGATTATTACGAAGAAAGAGGCGCTCATTTTGGCAGAAGCGGAACAACCACAAAAGATTCGGGTGCGGTACGCACCAAGTCCGACGGGACACCTTCACATCGGGAATGCCCGGACGGCCCTGTTTAACTACCTGTTTGCCCGGCATAACAACGGGACGTTTGTGATTCGGATCGAGGATACTGATACGAAGCGGAACGTGCAGGACGGGGAAAAGAGCCAGCTGGATAACTTAAAGTGGCTGGGAATTGACTGGGACGAAGGTCCGGATAAACCGGGCGCTTTTGGCCCGTACCGGCAGTCCGAACGGCGGGAGATTTACCAGCCGCTGATTCAGGAACTACTGGACAAGGGGATTGCCTACAAGTCATACATGACCGAAGAAGAGCTGCAGGCCCAGCGGGAACAGCAGAAGGCCAACGGCGAAGCCCCGCGCTACGTGTACGAGTATGCTGGGATGAGTGATGACGAAATTAAGGCTAAGCAGGAGGAGTGCGAGGCCAAGGGATTGAAGCCGGTTGTTCGGATTCACGTTCCGGCCAACAAGGTCTACGAGTGGGACGACATGGTGAAGGGCCACGTCAGCTTTAAGTCTGAAACCATCGGGGGTGACTTTGTCATCCAGAAGCGGGATGGTATGCCGACGTACAACTTCGCCGTTGTTGTTGACGATCACATGATGGAGATTACCCACGTGCTGCGGGGCGACGACCACGTTGCCAACACCCCCAAGCAGTTGGTAGTTTACGAGGCCTTCGGGTGGCAGCCACCGCAGTTCGGCCACATGTCCCTGATTATTAACGCTGAAACGGGCAAGAAGCTCAGTAAGCGGGACGAAACGGTGCTTCAGTTTATCGAACAGTACCGTTCCCTCGGATACATGCCAGACGCGATGTTTAACTTCATCACGCTGCTGGGTTGGTCACCAAAGGGTGAGTCAGAAATCTTTACGCGCAAGCAGTTCATTAAGATGTTTGACTACAAGCGGCTGAGCAAGTCACCAGCAGCCTTTGACATCAAGAAGCTTGAGTGGGTCAACAACCGCTACGTTAAGCTTGGAAACGAGGATACGGTGGTTGACCTGGCGCTCAAGCAGCTGATTAAGGCTGGGTTAATCAAGGAAGATCCGGACGTTGCAACGATTGAGTGGGCGCGGAAGCTCATCAACCTGTACAAGCGGCAGATGTCCTACATGGGCCAGATTGTGGAAATGGCGGACATCTTCTTCAATATTCCGGATGAGTTAAGCGCTGATGACCGGGCAGAACTGGCGGATGAAAACGCGGTTCCGGTCATCGAGGCGTTCAAGAAGCGCGTTGAGACGATGCCGCTGTTTGACGCAACGGAGATTCAAAACGCTATCTGGGACGTTCAGCATGAAACCGGCGTACGGGGGCGGAAGCTTTACATGCCGATTCGGATTGCGGCGACCCGGTCCATGCACGGTCCAGAAATCGGCCCAACCATTGAGTTGTTCGGCCGGGACAACGTCTTAAAGTACATTGACCAGACGCTTGCTGAAATTAACTAGGCGTGGCGCGGAACCACGGAGAGGGTATGGCAAAAATCCCGGTTAATTCCGGTTAACCGGATTCCCAATTAAACGAGCTGAATGGAAGTGCGCAAGCCTCCGAATTGCTGCTGCGTGATTCGTTTGCCTTCCTGCTTTCACTCCGCTCGCTTTCTTGGTTTTGCCACACCTTCTTTTTGTTAGGGGGAATTCCAGTGATTCAAATTTACAACACGCTCACAAACGAGAAGGAGCCGTTTACACCGCAAAAGCCCAATGAGGTCCTAATGTACGTCTGCGGGCCGACGGTGTACAACTACATTCATATTGGGAACGCCCGGAGCGTTGTGGCGTTTGATACGATTCGGCGCTACCTGGAATACCGCGGGTACACCGTTAAGTTCGTTTCCAACTTTACCGACGTTGACGATAAGATTATTAAGGCCAGCCAGGAAACGGGAATGGCGGTTGATGAGTTGACGGACAAGTATATTAACGCTTTTTATGAGGACACGGCCGCCCTTAACGTCAAGCGGGCCACGGTCAACCCACGGGTCCGGGAAAACATTCCCGCCATCATTGACTTTATCCAGCAGCTCATTGATAAGGGGTATGCCTATGTCAGTGCGGGCGATGTCTACTACCGCACCCGCAAGTTTGCCCACTACGGGGAACTTTCCGGGCAAACAATCGATGACCTTGAGCAGGGGGCAAGTGCCCGGACGGATGCGCGCGATCAAGATAAGAAGGAAGATCCGCTCGACTTTGCTCTCTGGAAGGCGGCCAAGCCCGGTGAAATCAGCTGGGATGCTCCGTGGGGGAGTGGCCGTCCGGGATGGCACATCGAGTGTTCGGTGATGGCGACCAAGTATCTGGAAGCGACGGTCGACATTCATGGCGGCGGCCAGGACCTTGAATTTCCGCATCACGAAAACGAAATTGCGCAGAGTGAAGCGGTCACCGGCCAGCCGTTTGCGCGCTACTGGATGCACAACGGGTTTGTGACGGTCGGGACGGAAAACGAGAAGATGAGTAAGTCGGCCGGCAACTTCGTGACGGTGCACGAACTGCTTAAGCAGGTGGACCCGCAGGTGCTGCGGTTCCTCATTGCCACCGTTCAGTACCGGCACCCAATCCAGTACAGCGACGCCAGTCTCCAGGAAGCAGAAGCTAACCTGACAAAGTTGCGCACGGCGGTGGCAAACGCTCGCTTTCGGTTAGCGGATGCCCGTTCAGGCCACGATGCGGCGGTTGAGAAGCAGTTCGCCACCCTGGAAGCGCAGTTTAAGGACGCGATGGACGATGATTTCAACGCGCAAAACGGGATTGCGGTTGCGTATGAGATGGCGAAGGTGCTGAACACATACAGCGCCCAGGACACCGTTTCCTGTGAGACACTAACGCAGTTATTAGACCGGTTTACTACGGTGATGGCAATTTTTGGGATTACTTTCCCGGCGGAAACAAAGAAAACGGATGATGATGCCTGGATTGACGCCCTGATTGCCAAGCGGGAAGCGGCCCGGAAACAGCGTGACTTTGCGACAAGCGATCAGATTCGGGATGAGTTGAAGGAACAGGGGATTATTCTCGAAGATACCCCCCAAGGAACGAGGTGGAAACGCGCATGAGTGGCGTTGATTATCAGCAGCTAAACGGAATTGCCCTGGCCTACATTGGGGACGCCATCTACGAGGTGTACATCCGGCGGCACTTACTAGCCAGTGGGATTAGTAAACCAACGAAGCTTCATCACCGGGCAACCCACTATGTTTCGGCTAAGGCGCAGGCGTTTTTAATCGATAAGATGGAAGAAGAAAACCTCATGACGCCAACCGAGCAGGAGTTTTATAAGCGGGGGCGGAACGCTAAAAGCCACACCTCCGCGAAGAACACGAACGTGGTAACTTACCGGATTTCAACCGGGTTTGAAGCGTTATTCGGGTACCTCTTTTTGAGTGGCCAGCAGGACCGGCTAACCGAACTGGCAAACTGGTGCATCCAAACGGTTGAACGGGAGGGAAAGTAATGGCAGCAGACTTTATTATCGGACGGCACCCCGTCATGGCAGCGCTGAAAGCCCACCAGGAAGCTAACAAGCTGTTTGTCCAGGTGGACCTAAAGGCGGATGCGGTGCACACGATGGTGCAGCTAGCCAAGCAGCAGCACATCATTGTCAGTTCCGTGCCGAAGCAGAAGCTCGACCGGTTAGTCGCGGGGCAAAATCACCAGGGCGTGGTGCTGGCGATTGCGGCGTACGAGTACGCCACGGTCGATGACCTGTTTGCCCGGGCAGAGGAGCAGGGCGAAGTACCGTACTTGTTGATGCTGGATGGAATCGTTGATCCGCATAATTTGGGATCGATTCTGCGGACGGCTGATGCAACCGGGGTGCACGGAATCATCATTCCTAAGCGGCGGGCTGTTCAACTCACGGCGACGGTTGCCAAAACGTCTACCGGAGCCATCGAACACGTTCCGGTTGCCCGGGTTACTAACATGGTGCAGACGGCCAAGGAGCTTAAGAAGCGGGGATGTTGGTTGTTTGGGACTGACATGGAAGGAACTGACTTCCGCCAGTGGCAGGCTACGGGACCAACGGTTGTGGTAATCGGGAACGAAGGTCGGGGAATTACCCCCCTCCTTAAAAAGACGTGTGATGAAATGCTCACCATCCCGATGACCGGGCATGTCCAAAGCCTTAACGCCAGCGTGGCGGCAAGCCTCATTATGTATCAGGGCTTTACGTCCCGCGGCTAGCAGCGGAAATTGACACGCTTCCCGCGTTTATGATAGGGTAGCTAAGGATAACGTGTAAGGAGTGATCAGCATGGCACAAAAGCGCGTGGCACTTGCATGTTCCGTGTGTGGTTCACGGAATTATACGATTGCAGCGAACCCCCAGCGGGTTGAGCGGCTTGAAGTTAAGAAATTTTGCCGGTACTGCGGAAAGCACACGCTGCACCGGGAAACCAAGTAACGGAGGAACGGCAGGAATGAAGTTTATTAAGGGTGTTATTCAGACCATGAAGGACACGACATGGCTGAACTTCCGGCAGACGATGCACTCAACCGACATCGTGGTAATGTCATCGATTCTGTTTATCATTTTCTTTGCGCTCGTTGACTGGGCCGCCCAGATGATCATCGGTGCGCTTTAAGTAGCGCTGGTTGCGGGGACCCGGAAGGTTTTGTATAATACAACCGAAGCGAAAAATCTTGTTGCGGCAAGGTTTTTTTATTTTACCCTAATGACAAAGAGGAGTTTACTTATGACGACGACAGAAAACGAAAAGAAATGGTATGTGCTGCACACGTACTCTGGTTACGAAAACAAAGTGAAAAATAACCTGGAGTCCCGGACGACCTCAATGGGTATGCAGGACTACATTTTCCGGGTAATCGTGCCGGAAGAAGAGGAGCACCATCAGCTGAAAGACGGGAAGGATAAGGTGGAAATGGAGAAGACCTTCCCGGGCTACGTTTTAGTAGAAATGGTTATGACGGACCAGTCCTGGTACGTTGTGCGGAACACCCCGGGGGTAACCGGATTTGTTGGGTCGCACGGCTCCGGAAGCAAGCCGGCCCCGCTGTTGGATGATGAAATTCAGCTGATTCTGCGGCGGCTCGGAATGTCAACGCGGCACGTTGACTTCAAGGCGGACGTTGGTGACACCGTGCGGATCATCAACGGGGCATTCAGTGGCCTGGAAGGTAAGATTACGGCCATCGACCACGAAAAGATGAAGCTGAAGGTTAACATCGACATGTTTGGTCGGGAAACAGCCACGGAGCTTGACTTCGACCAGGTAGATAAGGTCAACTAATTTAATGTACGGGAAAAAGAGGTGGTTACCATGACACGACGGAAATGGGGTCAGGTACTAATCGGCGCGGGCATTCTTGCCGGCGGGGGTTACTGGCTCGCCCACCATTCTTCCCACCATCCGGGGACAAGCAATTGGCGGGTCCCCGTTTTATTTATTCCGGGGTATAACGGCAACCGGTTTTCGCTAGGTCCGATGATTAGGCGGTTTGTAAAGCACGGTTGGGGCGCACAGGTTGCGACGGTGTGGCTCGATCAGGGGCGAATCACGCGGGTGCAGGGTGAGCTGGCAACCAGCGACCTGATTCAGGTCCTGTTTGTTCAAAACCGGGGGCCCGTGGAGGTGCAGGTCCCGGGATTGCGGGTGTTGTTACGGACCCTCTACCAGCTTGGGCGGAAGGAAGTCAAGGTGGTTGCGCATTCAATGGGGGGAGTTGCCCTGTTGCATTACCTGGTAACCCACGATGTTCACCAGGAGCCGGCAATCAAACAAGCGGTAACGATTGCCGCCCCGTTTAACGATACCGACCCGGGGAAGACGGACTGGGCGCATATCGAGGATTACGCGCTGACCTTAACGGGTCCCACGCACCAGACGCCCCGGTACCGCCACCTGCACCGCAATCAGGCGGCGATTCCGGCGACTACCCGCTTTTTGAATGTATACGGCGAGCTACATGCGCATACTGATGGCTCGGTGGGGGTTAACTCCGCCCGGGCCCTCCGGCACCTGGTTGCGGCTTCCCGGTACCAGGAACACCGGTTTACTGGCGTGGGCGCCCAGCATAGTTTATTGCACCAGAATGCGGCAGTTGACCGGTTAGTTGCCACGTTTCTCGGCCGCAGGGGCTTGTCGGGCAAGGACTAACATGGTAGACTATTCAAGTATGCATGGCGTTGTCGTGCATTCAGTGGGAGGCTGAATTCGACGCAGCCATCCGACCACACACGGATTTTAAGGAGGTATTACCGTGGCTAAAAAAGTAGTTAACGTTGTTAAATTACAAATTCCTGCTGGTAAAGCAACTCCAGCTCCGCCAGTAGGTCCTGCCCTTGGACAGGCCGGAATCAACATCATGGGCTTCACGAAGGAGTTCAACGCCCGGACACAGGATCAGGCGGGCATGCTGATTCCAGTTGTTATTAGTGTTTATGAAGACCGGTCATTCGACTTCATTACTAAGACTCCGCCGGCATCCGTCTTACTCAAGAAGGCTGCTGGTGTTCAGAAGGGTTCCGGTGAACCAAACACCAAGAAGGTCGCTACGGTGACGAAGGACCAGGTGAAGGAAATCGCCGAAACAAAGATGCAAGATCTAAACGCTGCGGATGTCGAAGCCGCAATGCGCATGATTGAAGGTACTGCACGGAGCATGGGCTTCACCGTCGAAGGCTAATCCCATACTTCTCAGTCGGATTTCGGGACGAAAGCCCGAAAATCAGGTGGGAGGTATATCCGATTGACCACAGATTGCAAGGAGGATAATCACTAATGGCTAAGAAAAAGAGTAAGAAGTACTTAGAAGCTGCTAAGCAGGTCGAAGCAGGTAAGTCATACACGGCTGCTGAAGCGATCGAACTGGTTAAAAAGATTGACTTTGCTGGCTTTGATGCCACCATGGAAGTTGCTTTCAAGCTGAACTTGGACACCAAGCAGGCTGACCAACAGCTCCGGGGCGCCGTTGTGCTGCCAAACGGAACTGGGAAAGATCAGAAGGTTGTTGTGTTTGCTAAGGGACCAAAGGCCAAGGAAGCTGAAGAAGCCGGCGCCGACTTTGTTGGTGACGACGACTTAGTTAAGAAGATCCAGGATGGCTGGCTTGACTTTGACGTTGCCATTGCTACCCCAGACATGATGGCCCAGGTTGGTCGTCTTGGACGGGTCTTAGGGCCAAAGGGCTTAATGCCAAACCCGAAGACTGGTACGGTGACGATGGACGTTAAGAAGGCCGTTGAAGAATCCAAGGCCGGGAAGGTAACGTACCGGACAGACCGTGACGGGAACGTGCACGTTCCGTTTGGGAAGGTTTCATTCGATGCTAAGGCCCTGGAAGAAAACTTCCAGACGATTTACGACATCATTTTGAAGCTGCGGCCGGCAAGTGTTAAGGGGACGTACGTTCAGCACCTGTCAGTTGCTTCAACGTTTGGCCCGAGTGTCACGATTGATACGGCCACGATGTAAGCAGCAGCGAATTAGCGATTAAGAGTCCGGGCGACCGGGCTCTTTTTTGTTATTCCTTTATTTGGCCGTTGACGCAGTAAATAAAGCATGGTAACCTAAGAGAGGTCAATTTGATATGATTCTACCTAAGACTCAGGTGGCATTCGCCTTAATATCCTGCCGAGGAGATAATTATTTATCGGAACTCTCTATGTCTTAGTGGATGGAGGGCTTTTTTATTGCCCGTTGACACACTGACTGGGAGGTGAATCAATTGAGTAAGGAAGTTATCGCAAAGAAGGCCGCAGTCGTCGACGAAGTTGCTAAGAAGTTCGAGGATTGCGTTGCAAACGTTGTTGTGGACTACCGGGGCTTAACCGTTGAGGAAGTCACGGATCTGCGGAAGCAGCTGCGGGAAGCCGGCGTTGAGATGCGCGTTATCAAGAACACGTACCTTAAGCGGGCCGTTAAGCAGGCCGGCATCGAAGGCTTAGACGACATGTTCGTTGGCCCGACAGCCGTTGCTTTCACTAACGACGACGTTACGGCACCAGCACGGATTCTGGCTAAGTTTGCTGAGGATCATGAAAACCTTGAATTACGGGGTGGTATGATCGAAGGGAAGGTTGCTTCACTCGAAGAAATCCAGGCCCTCTCCAAGCTGCCGAACCGCGAAGGGCTGCTTTCAATGTTACTGTCTGTTCTGCAGGCACCAGTTCGGAACGTCGCATACGCCGTCAAGGCCGTTGCCGACAGCAAGGACGAAGATGCTGCATAGTTGTGCGGCTTAAGCCACGACATTTCATAATAAACGGAGGTAAATAAAATGGCTTTAGATACAGATAAGATCATTGCTGACTTAAAGGAAGCCAGCATCCTTGAATTAAACGACTTAGTTAAGGCAATCGAAGACGAATTCGGCGTTTCAGCTGCTGCTCCGGTTGCAGCTGCAGGTGCTGCAGGTGCTGACGGCGCTGCTGAGAAGTCAGAGTTTGACATCGAATTGACGGCTGCCGGCGACGCTAAGGTTAAGACGATCAAGGTGGTTAAGGAAATCACTGGTCTTGGTCTTAAGGACGCTAAGGGTCTTGTTGACAACGCTCCTTCAGTTATCAAGGAAGGCGTTGCTAAGGACGAAGCCGAAGACATCAAGAGCAAGATCGAAGAAACGGGTGCTACGGTTACGCTTAAGTAATTACCCGGAGAAAAGGTCAATGCAAACAGCGGTGGTTTTCCACTGCTGTTTTTTTATAGCATGGCATGTGGTAGGATTTAGCATTTTGTTAAGCGAAGCCATTGAACTTTATGTGGTGTTAGCATATGATGATGCTGTTGATGAAAAACATACCAGCAGGATAGCTACCTGCAAAAGCGTCTGCGTTGTGTTCATCACAACGCACGTACATAAAATGACCTCTTGTCGTAGTGGCAAGAGGTCGTTTTTGCTATAATAATGCGGGTAATATAAAAAATGTAAAGAGCAGTTGAAAAGGCTGTTTTTGTACATTAAATGGTCGGAAAAAAGTTATGTTTCCTACAAATGCCTCCATAACAAGGTTATTGGTGATAATTGAAAGGACATAACACGAGGAGGAACACGCGTGATTAAGCAAGCGTACGAACGAATTAAGAACTTTATCGGGCGAAACTTTACGGTGATTAAGGTCCTGTTTGCCTTTTTGGTTTTCACCTTTGTTGCGTATGAAATCGGCCAGATTTTCAAAAAACTTGACTGGGCCCACGTTGGCGCCAGTTTGATGGCCAGAACGCCCCTGGAAATTATCATTATGTTGGTGGGCGGACTAATTGCGGTCGCTCCAATGTTGGGGTACGATTTCATGATTGTCAAGTTTTTGCCGGAGAACTATACCGTTCCGTACGTTGTGCGGAGTGGGTGGATTACCAACACCTTCACTAACATTGCGGGGTTTGGCGGGGTGCTTGGCGCCACGCTGCGGGCTAATTTCTACAACAAAAATGCCACGAAGAAGCAGGTACTTTACGCCATCTCAAAGATTGCGTTGTTCTTACTGGCGGGGTTATCAATTTACTGTTGGGTGGCCCTCCTGATGATGTTTGGGCTGGGAATTGGGCACCACTTCCACAACTACGCCGTGTGGCTGTTAGGCGGGGGGCTGTACTTCCCCGTCCTATTTTGCGTGACGAAGTTCAAGGATAACGCCTTTTTCGGGGACCTCACCCTCAAGCGTGAGGCGGGGTTGATTGCCACGTCAACGTGTGAGTGGGGGCTAGCGGCCCTGTTTTTCCTGTTAATCGGAGCCATTTTACACCCGCACGTTCACTTGGCAGCGGTCTTCCCGCTGTACATAATTGCCGAGGTCGTGGGAATTATCTCGCTAGTCCCAGGAGGGTTGGGTTCGTTTGACGTGTTCATGCTGATTGGGTTGACGGCCCTCCACGTTCCGAGCGCCGTGGCCGTGGCGTGGTTGCTCTTATTCCGGCTGTTCTACTACATTGTGCCGTTCCTGGTCGGGTTGGTCTTCTTTGCCCATGATCTGGGCCACCGGGTCAACGAGCACTTTAACGGGTTACCGCGGGCGCTGCTTCATAAGGGGGCGCACTTCCTGGTGACGGCCTTCATGTACTTCTCAGCGATTTTCATGTTGCTGGAAGCGGCGGTGCCCAACTTTACGTTGAGTAACGGGTTACTGATGAAGCTGGACACGTATACGTTCCTCTTCCTCAACCAGATTTCCAGCATTATCTTTGCGTTCATGCTGCTGGGGATGGCGCGCGGGATTCAAAATAAGGTGAAGAAGGCGTTCTGGCCGACGCTGGTGATTCTGGCGGTCGGGATTATAAACACGCTCATTCATGCGTATACGCTGAGTTTAGCGATTTTCTTAGCGGTTGTTTTCCTGGCGGTGGTGCTTTCCCGCCACGAACTGTACCGTGAACAGCTGCAGTACTCACTCGCTGAGGTGGTTGTTGATACCGCCATTGTGGTCGGGATTGCGCTCCTGTACGTGGTCGTGGGGATTATCAATGCGCCAAGCACGTTGATTCACCACCACCATCCGCACCACGTCCCGCCGCTGCTCCTCTTCCCGGCGCAGCGCGTATGGTTGTACGGGTTCATCGGGATTATTATTGCTACGGTCATTCTGGTGGCCATCATGAACTATCTGGCATCGGGGACAAACCCGTTCCAGCGGTTTGAATACGACGAAGCGCGGATTAAACGCGTAATCAGTATGTACGGGGGCAACGAGGTCAGTCACCTGGCGTTCCTGCAGGATAAGCACCTGTACTATTACACGGCTAACGGGGAAGATAAGCTCTTCTTCATGTACCAGCTCAAGGCGGACAAACTTATGATTATGGGCGAGCCGGTCGGGGATCAATCCTACCTGGAAGACGCGATTAGTGCGTTAATTACGGCGGCTGACCGCTACGGTTACCAACTGGTCTTTTACGAAATCAACGCGCAGCTGACGTTGCTGCTGCATGAGTACGGCTACGACTTCATCAAGACGGGCGAAGAGGGGACGGTGGACTTACCATCCTTTACCCTTGCTGGCAAAAAACAACGGGCGCAGCGGGCGCTCATGCACAAGTTTGAACGGGAGGGTTACACGTTTACGATGGAACCCGCACCTGTTTCCGACCAGTTGATGGCTGAAATGCGGACGGTTTCTGATAGTTGGCTGGACGGTCAGGTCGAAAAGGGCTTTTCGCTGGGCTTCTTTGATCCGCACTATATAAACGAGGCGCCGGTTGCGCTTGTCCGGGCACAGGACGACACGCTGGTGGCCTTTGCGACGTTGATGCCGATGGATGACGGGACGTTATCCGTTGACCTGATGCGCCACAGTAAGGATGCGCCGTCCGGTATCATGGACATGATTTTTATCAGTCTGTTCCAGTACGGGCAGGAACACGATTACCAGCGGTTCAACATGGGGATGGCCCCCCTCTCCAACGTCGGGGAATCGAAGTTTAGCTTTCTCGAGGAAAAGGCGGCCCACTTCATTTATGAGTACGGCTACAAGCTGTACGGGTTCCAGGGGCTGCGGGCTTACAAGAATAAGTACGTTACCCAGTGGCGGCCGAAGTACACGTCGTACCGAAAACGGAGTTCGGTGGCGATCACGATGCTGCAGTTAATTGCGGTGGTTAACCGCAAGCGGCTTCAGCAGGGGGACCGTACGCCGCGGACGATTCTGGTGCCAAAGTTCTTACAACGCTAACCAGTGATTTAACAACCACGTAACCGATTACATTTATCCGGTAAATCGGGCGTGGTTTTTGTTATAATCAAGAAAAGGGTTACAGCTTAATACGGGGGTGTAAGGAATGCAATCAGTTCCGTTTCGGGCGGTCGCCGTTGATATGGACGGGACCTTTCTTGATGATTACAAGCAGTTCGATGAGGACCGGTTTGCCCGGGTCCTTGCGGCATTGCAAGAACATGATATCCAGTTTATTGTTGCAAGCGGGAACCAGTACGAGCGGCTGGTGAGGTACTTTGAGGCGTTTCCGGCGGTCAGTTACGTTGCGGAAAATGGGGCGCACATTACCAGTCCTGGGATGGCGCCTGTCCGGCACTTTGTTCCCGCAGACGTGGCGACCACCGTTATCACCCGGTGCCTGGAGTTGGGGCTGGCACCGATGGTATGTGGGGTGCGGCACGCTTACGTTGCCCAGGATGCCCCGGCGGTTCTCCGGGAGCGGGCGCACTACTACTGTCCGAATTTGGTGGAGGTGGCTGCCCTCGTGCCCCTTCCGGAAAAAACCATTTATCAGGTAACCGTCAACGTTGCCCAGAAAGACGAGCAACGGGTGGTTGCCACCCTCACAAAGGGGCTGGAATGGCGGGTAACGGCCCGTCCCAGTGGTAATGGCAGCATTGACCTAATTGCCCCAACGGCAACCAAGGCGCAGGGGTTGGCGACGTTACTGGCACACAGTGGCCGGCAACTGGCGGACCTGATTGCGTTTGGCGATGGGGAGAATGATTTGGAAATGTTACGGGCGGCCGGGATTAGTTATGCGATGGCCAACGGCAGCCCGGTGGTTCGGCGGACGGCGCAGCTAATCGCCCCGAGTAACAATGAAGCGGGCGTTCTTCAGGTGTTAGAGCGGTATTTGAAATTAGACTAATAATAAATGGACTGTGACGAAAAGTCGCAGTCCATTTGTTTTGGTCCGTCCTGAAAATTAATGATCAATGTTAAACATCCGCTCGTTTTGTCCGCGGTGGCACTCCGCCTGAATGGTGACGTGGCTAATGTGGTACTTCCGGCGCAGTAGCGCGCCGATTTCCTGGTACAATTGTTCGGCTTCGCTGAGTTTAATATCGTCGCAGTTGACGTGGGCCGAAAAAATGATGCGGTGCTCGTCAACGGACCAGGCGTGGACGTGGTGGACGGCGTTGACCTGAGGCAGGGCGGTAATATCACGAATGATGGCCTGATAATCAAGCTGTGGTGCCCGCTGCATGAGAATGCTGGTGGTTTTTTTGATAATCGGCAGGGCCTCATACGCAATGTAAAGCGCTACGGCTGCCGAAACCAGCGGGTCCAGCCAGTGAACGGGCCACACCATGAGGATTAACCCCGTCACGGTGACCCCAATCGAACTCAGCCCGTCCGCTAAAACGTGCAGGTAAGTGGCCTTAATGTTCAGGTTGGTGGCACTGCCCGCATGAAGAAGCGCCGCTGACAGCAAGTTCGCAACCGTGCTAATGACGGCCACCCCCGTCATCACTTCACCGTTAACGGTCGTAGGATGAAACAGGCGTTGCAGGGCAGCCCCGATAATAAACAGTGCCATGACGACAAGCAATCCTGCGTTAAGAAACGCCGAAATAATTTCCGCTCGGCGGTAACCAAAGGTCTGTTCGGCAGTTCCGGGGCGCCGGGCTAAGCGGTGTGCCCCGTAGCTAATGACGACGGTGACCGTATCGCTCAGGTTGTGACCGGCGTCAGCAAGGAGTGCTAAACTGCCGGCAAACAGTCCCCCTAAGAATTCAAAAACGGTAATGAGGGCGTTAAGCAGGGTCACCCAGAAAAAACGGGCAGGATGAACATCCTGGTGCATGGTAAGTCCTCCCTTCGAATAAGTTTGTTCCATAGATTATGATACGGGGCATTAAGAGAAAGTTCAACGGTAGGATAAATGGGGTTATATGTGATAATTATCATTAATTTATATAGTGGCTAAACGCCTTGATCATTAAGGCTTAAACGTTATTTATTCGACGTTAATTAAAATATTCACAAACACAAATAAGCATGCTATACTAGGTGTATGGAAGCGGTTTCTTGCGTCCAAATTTATAAAAGGGATAGTGGTTAATATGAGTACACGCGGAAGTTTCGCCGAGAAGGACATCACGAAGAAGAATCCGGTTTTCTCCCGGATGCGGACGACGGTGGAGAGTGCGTTTTATGAAAACAACATGCACCACGTGACCGACGTTGCCTCAGCGTACTACTTAGCGAAGAAGGCGCCCAACACGATTGTGACGGATATTCCGATTAAGCATACGGATGACCTGGGGTTACCGTCTGACGCCGTGCAGCTGGTTGATAATCACGGGGGCGTTGTCGGACGGACGGCGGCAGCCCGGCGGCTATTAAACGACCCAACGGTGGATGAAGACGAAATGATGAGTGTGCTGCGGGAGGCCATTTACAGCGGTCATGAGCACAACTTTTATAAGACCGACGTTTACGTGGGGTTGGATGAAGACTTTATGGTCGGCGCCCACCTAGCTGTGCCGGAAGGGTTTGAAATGAACCTGCTGTCATACATGCTTAACTTCCAGCCGGTGACTGAGGAATACCGCAAACGCTACGCCAACTCGCGGCAGTACGATGAGGGGGACATCTACATCTACGCTAACCCGTACTGGCATGATGAGCGCTTCCCGCAGGGGTTAGCTCTGTTTGACCCGGAGCATAATGTGGCTGCTATCCTGGGACTGCGGTACTTCGGTGAACTCAAGAAATCGACCCTAACCTTAACGTGGGCGACGGCGCACCGCCACGGCTACACCGCCTGCCACGGGGGTGAGAAGGCGTTCCACTTCAAGGACAAGGACGACCGTGTCTTTGCCGTTTACGGCCTGTCTGGTTCCGGAAAGTCTACGCTGACGCACGCAAAGCACGATGGGAAGTACGACATTACCGTGCTGCATGACGACGCCTTTGTCATTTCCCGGGAAAACGGGTCGTCGGTTGCCTTAGAACCGTCATACTTCGATAAGACCAACGACTACCTGCCGGGAACGCGGGAAACGACCTACTTCACTACGGTGATGAACTGTGGGGTAACGACGGATGCGGCCGGTAAACGGGTATTGGTTACGGAAGACCTGCGGAACGGGAACGGCCGGACGATTAAGACGCGTTACGCTTCCTTGAACCGGGTGGACAAGGAACCCGCTCCGATTGACTCCATCTTCTGGATCATGAAGGATAACAGTTTACCACCGGTTGTCCGGCTGGAGGACCCGGCACTGGCCGCCACGTTTGGTGCTACGCTCGCCACTAAGCGGTCCACGGCCGAAAACGTGGCTGACCACAATGCCCTTGTGATCGAGCCGTTTGCGGACCCGTTCCGGGCATACCCACTGGCTGAAGACTACCACGACTTCAAGGAGCTGTTCGCAAAGCAGCACGTCAACTGCTACATCATCAACACGGATAACTTCATGGGCGAAGACATCAAGAAGGAAACGACGCTGGGAATTCTTGAAACCTTGGTGGATGATAAGGACCAGTGGCAGGCGTTTGGTCCGCTGCCGCACATGAGTTACATGCCACTGGAAGGTTACAACGTTGACTTTAATGATAAGGACTACGTTGAAACGCTGAAGGCCCGCCTTGAAGTGCGGTTAAACTGGCTCAAGCAGTACGAGCAGAACCACGCTGGCGAACAGCTGCCGGACGAACTACTGACGAGTTTAACGACGCTGATTGACAAGCTATAGTTTGGCGCACCGGTGCCCGTGGAGGGGGATTGATTTGACGATTAAAACGTTACTTGGAAAAAATAACGGTTAAGTTTGTAATAAGTTCGTTACAAAGTGTGCGGTTGCTTCCAGAATGGATTATAATAGAAACAGTCGATGACGGATAACGGTTTGAAAAGTAAGGAGCGGTCGTATGGTAACGTTATATGTTTCGCCAAGTTGTACGTCATGTCGGAAAGCACGGGCCTGGTTACAGGAACATGAGATTCCGTTCACTGAACGGAACATCTTCTCAGAACCGCTCACTGTTGATGAGATTAAGCAGATCCTTCAGATGACTGAAGACGGGACGGAGGAAATTATTTCGACCCGTTCAAAGGCATACAAGCAGTTGCACGTTGATTTGGACGACCTTCCAATGGGTGAGTTGTTCGATATGATTCAGCAGAATCCGGGGCTTCTGCGGCGGCCAATTATTATGGACGAAAAGCGGCTCCAGGTTGGCTACAATGAGGATGAGATTCGGCGGTTCCTGCCGCGGGAAGTGCGGGCGCTTGAATTACGGCAGGCTCAGGAACTGGCAGAATACTAGTCGATCAACGGTGATCTACCGTTCGAATGACGGGCGGACATGCAGTGATGCATGTCTGCCCGTTTTTTAGCACTGAGTGGGGGACTTTCACCCCGACGCGAAAACGGGTATGATGGTTATTAAGGAGATTGCGGACGGAAGGTGAGTTAGATGGAAGTCGAACGGGTCAATGAGCGGACGATTCGGGTGCTTTTGGGGATGGACGACCTCGAAGCGCATGACGTTACCGTGCTCGACCTTTTGGGAAACCAGAAGGAAGTCGAACGGTTCTTCTACCAGATTTTGGCTGAGGTTGACACCAACCACGAATTTCAGGATGACGATGCGGTTACGTTTCAGATTATGCCTAACCGGCACGGATTGGAACTGTTTATTACCAAGGTGGACGTTGACGAGGATGGTAAACCGAAAGATATGCCGTTGTTAGGGGTGCCCATGGCAGCAAATGATGATCCTCATAAGGAGAATGCCACTAAGCACCCTGATGTGCGCCGAACCACAATCGCGGCCGATGAGGACGACGAACCTTCTTCCTTAACCCATGAGCCGCATCACCTGGTATATTCCTTCGCATCGTTTGCAGTACTTCAAGCCCTTGCTCAGGCCGTGGATGCAAGTGCGGTGGTGTCGCACTTGTATGCCCTGGATGATCAGTATTACCTAGACGTGGTCGTTTATGATGACGTTTTAGGAACGACTGGATTGGCAACCCTGCGTGGAATGCTAACTGAGTACGGGGAACGGACTGTGCGGATGACCGGGGCCATGCTTCGGGAACGCGGCCGACTGCTCTTACAGGATTCAGCTCTTCAGCTAATTCGGCATTACTTTCCCGCCGACTAACAAAAAACGCGAAATTAACCGCCTTTCCACCTATTTATATGGTGAGGAGGCGGTTTTATGTACTGGGCATATAACGATCACCGGCAACTCGTTGCGGCTGTCCAAGCGCATCCGGATCAAACTTACTGGTGTCCGCAGTGCGGGGCCGTTGTGCAAGTTCGCCGGGGAAGGGTTAACCGGGCATACTTTGCCCATGAATCCACAGCAATTAGTGTTGACCCGAAAGAAACGGCTCAGCATGCTACTGGTAAACGGCAGCTGGTTACTTTAGTACGGCAAGCGGGGTATTCTGCGGACCTTGAACGTTCCCTGCCGACTAGTCGGCAACGGCCGGATATTTTGGCGGGCCGGTGGGCGCTGGAATACCAGTGTGCGCCGCTTTCTGCAGCAACGTACCGCCATAGGATGCACGGGTACCGGCGAGCCGGTGTAGCCGTATTATGGTTGCTGGGGTCCCGGTACGCCCTCAAGCGGACCCTCTCCCGGCAAACGGCCCAGTTTTTGCGGTGGCGGCCCCAGCTGGGGTGGCACCTGACGTATTACGATGTTTTCCAACAACGGTTGGGGGTGGCGTATGATCTGTGGCAGGCGCCGTTTTTGCCACTTCGGGTCCGGTGGTTTTGGACCAGGCGGTGGGAAGAGTTTGTTGCGTTTTTGCGCACTCCGCGGGCGTTGCCGGTTCCAACTATTTCAGCGGCCGTAATTCCCCACCAGCAGCGCCAACTCAACTGGCGGTGTCAGCAGCCGGTATGGTGGCTCCGACACCTCCAAGAGCAGTGTTACCGGGCGGGTGTCCCGCTGACAATGCTGGGAGATTTAGTTGGCCGAACCTATGCTGCGCCGGTGTACCAGCACGGGGGGCTGGAATGGCGGGTGGCGGTGGTTCTCCGGTGGCTTGGACGAGCACGGTTGCCGGTCCAATCCCGAATATGGCCGGGGATTGTAGTGGACCAGCGAGTTAGCAGTGCCGACTACCAGCGTCTGGTGTTGGCACTTTCCCGGTGTACAAACCACCCGCTAATCAGTAGAATAAAAACAAAAAAGTAAGGACGTGGTTTGATGGTTGTCGAGTTACCTTCACGGGCGGACATCGCCCCGGAATTAAAGTGGGATTTAACGTTAATTTACGCAACGGATGATGAGGCCCAGCAAGCGCTTGTGGCGATCAAGCGGCAGGCTGGGGAGTTTAAGCGGTATCAGGGGACCCTCAAGCAGGGCGGTGAAGCTCTTCTGAAGGCTCTTCAGGCCCTCCTTGCACTTAATCGCCAGGCGGAGAAGCTGTACGTGTACGCTGAAATGAAAAATGATCAGGATACCACCAACGCCCAGTATCAGGGCCTGTTTGCCCAAGCAGAGCAGCTGTTGACCACGGTGGCCCAGCAGACGGCGTGGTTCCAACCAGAACTGGTTCAGCTCACGGATGAGCAGCTTGAGCAGGCGCTGGCGGATGAACCGGGCTTGCAGGAGTACCGCCACTTGTTGGAACAATGGACGAGTGAACGGGATCACGTGTTACCGGAAGAACAGGAGCACCTCTTAGCCGGAGCGCAGTCCGTTTTTGGCGGTCCCGAACGGATTTTTGGCACGTTAAGTAACTCCGACCTTGACCTGGGAACGGTGACGGATGCGGACGGGGTAAAACGGCACCTGTCAGATGGGGTGTACGGCCAGCTGTTAGAGGCGACCGACCCGCGGGTGCGGAAAGAGGCGTTTACGCAGCTTTACCGGATATACAAGCAGTTTGCAGCAACGTTTGCGGCGACCCTGGCGACCCACGTGCAGATGCACAACTATACCGCGCAGGTCCACCACTATCCAGATGCCCGGACGGCTGCCCTGGCAGAAAACCACATTCCGGTTAGTGTATACGACCAGCTGGTTGATCAGGTAACGGCCCACCTGGACCTGTTGCACCGGTATGTGCGGTTGCGGAAGCGGGTATTGGGCCAGCCCGTTCACATGTATGACATGTACGTGCCGCTAACGGGCGAACCATCCCTGAAATTTACTTACGATGAGGCTAAGGAGATGGCCCTCAAGGCATTAGCTGTCCTTGGCGATGACTACTGCCAGCACGTTCAGGAAGCGTTTGATCAGCGCTGGATTGACGTGGTGGAGAATAAGGGGAAACGGAGTGGTGCATACTCCAGCGGGACGTATGATACTGCACCGTACATCCTGTTAAACTGGCAGGATACGTTAGAAAACCTCTTTACGCTGGTGCATGAGATGGGCCACAGCATGCACAGCTACTACACGACCCATACCCAGCCGTACCAGTACGGCGACTACGCTATTTTTGTGGCCGAAATTGCTTCGACGACCAACGAAAACTTGCTGACCCAGTACCTGCTGAAGACCCAGAAGGATCCGGCCGTGCGGGCGTATGTCCTCAACCACTACCTGGACGGATTTAAGGGGACGGTCTTCCGGCAAACCCAGTTCGCCCAGTTTGAACAGTGGCTGCATGAACAGGATGCGGTCGGCCAGCCCCTCACCGCGCAACGGATGGCCGAATACTACGGCCGGTTGAACCAAAAGTACTACGGGGATGCCGTCGAAAACGACCCGCAGATTGCCTACGAGTGGGCGCGGATTCCGCACTTCTACTACGACTTTTACGTGTACCAGTACGCTACCGGGTTTGCGGCGGCCACCACGTTAGCCCAAAACATTCTGGACGATGATCCGCAGCACACCGCCGCGTACCTGGACTACCTCAAGGCCGGGAGTAGCGATTACCCACTGAACGTAATGCGGCGGGCGGGGGTCGACATGACCCAGTCGGCCTACCTGGAGCGGGCGTTTGCCGTTTTTGAGAAGCGGCTTACTACCCTTGAACAGTTGCTTGGGGTGAACGCCTAGTTTGGGGATGTTCTAAATTCCGCTTTTTGTTATGATTAGGATAACGGTATTTGAGAGGAAGGATCCGTTAACTTGTGGGGAGGCAAACCAATGGACCAGGTAAGTGTTGCGGAACTTGTTGAAGCAAACAACCTCATTGTGTACTATGGCAAAAAGTTCTTGAAGGAGCGCTTTGTCACAACAAGCGATATTTCCCGGCCAGGGCTCGAACTGACCGGCTACTTCGACTACTATCCGGAGGAGCGGATTCAACTCCTAGGAATGAAGGAAATTTCCTACGTGCAAAAGAAACCAGCATCCGAGCGGGCGCGTGATATCGAGCGGTTGTGTGGCCCCCACACGCCGTGCTTCGTCGTTTCCCGGATGCTGCCGGTGCCCGCGGAGCTGGAGGATACGGCCCGGCGGCACCAGATTCCAATCCTGCGGACCAAACTGGGAACGTCCCGGGTGTCATCAAAAATGTCCAACTACCTCGAAGGCTGTTTGGCCGAGCGGAAGTCGATGCACGGGGTGCTGATGGACATTTACGGCCTGGGGGTGCTCATCACGGGTGATTCGGGGATTGGAAAATCTGAAACCGCCCTCGAACTAATCAAACGGGGCCACCGGCTGATTGCCGATGACCGTGTTGACGTGCACCAGCAGGATGAACAGACAATCATCGGGGAGGCGCCGAAGGTTCTCCAGCACCTCCTCGAAATCCGGGGAATCGGGATTATCGACGTGATGAACTTGTTTGGGGCCGGCGCAGTCCGGCAGTCCACGGACATTTCGCTGATCGTCCACCTGGAAAACTGGTCCAAGGACCAGCAGTATGACCGGTTGGGCATCGGCGAAAAGATGGTGCCGATTTTTGAAGTGGAAATCCCACAGATTACCATTCCGGTCAAGATTGGACGGAACGTGGGGATTATCATTGAAGCGGCGGCGATGAATTACCGCGCTAAAATGATGGGCTATGATTCCAGTAAGGCGTTTGAACGAAACCTGCGGGAATTAATCGCGCAGAATACGGCGGCTGAGAATCAGGACAACTAGCTTTATAGAAGAGAGATGGAGAGAATGTTAGCTGCACTAAACCCGAACGCTGTTCAGTTCGGGCCGTTTCGGATCCGCTGGTACGGGATTATCATTGCGTCTGCGGTTCTGTTGGCGGTCTTTCTGTCGGTGCGGGAAGGCCGGCGCCGGGGGATTGCGGAGGACGATATCTACGACTGCCTGTTGTGGGCCCTTCCGGTTGCCTTGGTGTGCGCCCGGGCGTATTACGTAATTTTCCAGTGGAAGTATTACTCCCAGAATCTGGCGATGATTCCGTGTATCTGGGACGGCGGAATTGCAATCTATGGCGGGCTAATCGGGGCGCTTATTACGTTAGTGGTGCTCTGTCACCGGCGACACATTAACTTCTGGCTGCTGCTGGATGTGGTGGCCCCGACCGTCATCCTGGCGCAGGGAATTGGTCGCTGGGGTAATTTCATGAACCAGGAGGCCCACGGGTATGCCACGACCTTAGCGTTTTTACAAAACACCCTGCACCTGCCGCACTTCATCGTGAGTCAGATGTGTATTCATGGGGTGTACTACCAGCCCACCTTTCTGTACGAATCGGTGTGGGATGTTTTGGGGTTCATTGTGTTGATCTCCCTGCGACACCGCAAACATCTTTTTAAGTGCGGCGAGGTCGTCTTAAGCTACGTGATGTGGTACTCGTTTGGCCGGTTCTTTATTGAAGGAATGCGCACGGATAGCCTAATGTTAGGCCCCATCCGGGTATCCCAGTGGTTGTCAGTGCTACTCTTTGTAGGGGCGCTGGCGTTAATCGTTTACCGGCGGTGGCGCAATCCAGACAATCCCTGGTACCTTGACCAGGGTGAGCAAAGGGCTTCCTAAAAGTAAACCTAGCCCGTATAATAAATAAGCGACTTAACAGGTAATGAGGAGGGGTTCGTAGTGACTAAGGAATATGACGTTGTAATTATTGGCGCTGGCCCGGGTGGAATGACCGCTGCCCTGTACGCATCACGCGCAAATTTAAAGGTTTTAATGCTTGATCGGGGAGCGTACGGTGGCCAGATGAATAATACCGCTGCCGTTGAAAATTACCCGGGCTTTAAGTCTATCCTGGGACCAGATTTGGCCGAAGAAATGTACCAGAGTGCTACCCAATTCGGGGCGGAATACGCGTACGGAACGGTAACGGCGGTTAAACTGGACGGGACTGACCGGATTGTTGTAACGGACGACGGGGAGTACCGGGCCAAGGCTGTGATTGTTGCTACCGGGTCCGAGAACCGGAAACTGGGCGTTCCTGGTGAAGAAAAGTACAGCGGCCGGGGAGTTTCCTACTGTGCCGTTTGTGACGGGGCCTTCTTCCGCGACCGGGACGTAACCGTCATCGGGGGTGGTGATTCTGCCGTCGAGGAGTCAATTTACCTGACACAGATGGTCAAACACGTTAACATCGTTCACCGGCGTGACCAACTGCGGGCGCAGAAGGTGGCGCAGGAGCGGGCTTTCAAGAACGACAAGATTGACTTTACGTGGAATTCCAACGTGATTGCCATTAATGGTGACGATCAGAAGGTTACCAGCGTCACGGTGAAGAATAACCAGACCGGCGCGGAGGAGGAGGTGCCAACGGCGGGCGTCTTCATCTACGTCGGCAACGTGCCGATGACCGCCCCGTTCAAGGACCTTGGCATTACCGACGAGCACGGTTGGATGGTGACTGACAGCCGGATGCGGACGAAGGTATCGGGGATTTTTGCGATTGGTGATGTGCGCCAGCACCAGCTGCAGCAGATTACCACGGCGGTTGGCGACGGCGGGATTGCCGGCCAGGAGGTCTTCAGCTACCTGCAAGAACTGAATTAGCATGAAATTAATTAGTTAACGACAGCTCGTCGTTAACTAATTTTTTACTAAACGATTGTGTATCCGCTTAACTGTGGTAAAATAGGGGCGATGAATCGTACGCCAGTATGATTTGAAAGCGAGGAGCTGAGATCTATGAGTTGGAAAGAAACATACGAAGAATGGAATAACCAAACGCTCGTGCCTGATTTACGGCAGGAGTTGGATCAGATGGAGGGCAACGATGAAGCATTAGAAGATGCCTTCTACGCCCCATTGGAGTTTGGAACGGCCGGCATGCGCGGGGTTCTCGGTGTCGGGATTAACCGGATGAACGTGTACACTGTGCGGCAGGCCACGGAAGGATTAGCGACCTTCATGGATACCTTAGATGAAGAAACCAAGCAACGCGGGGTGGCAATCAGCTACGATTCCCGCCACCATTCCCAGGAGTTTGCGTTTGAATCTGCGCGGGTGCTCGGCGCTCACGGGATTCCAACGTACGTGTTCGAGAGTCTTCGGCCGACCCCGGAACTGTCGTTTACCGTCCGGCACCTTCACACGTATGCCGGCATCATGATTACGGCCAGTCACAACCCGAAGCAGTACAACGGGTACAAGATTTACGGTGAAGACGGGGCCCAGATGCCACCGAAGGAATCGGACATGATTACCAGGTACATCCGTGAGGTAACGGACCTGTTTGCCATCAAACTGGCTGACCAGGACGCCTTGATTGAGGATGGCGTGCTGAAGGTGATTGGCGATGAGGTTGATCAGGCCTACCTGGCAGAGGTTAAGCAGGTCACGATTGATCCGGAACTGGTTGCCGAAGAGGGCAAGACAATGAAGCTCATCTTCACGCCACTCCACGGCACGGGCGCCATGATTGGGGAAAAGGCGCTCCGTCAGGCCGGATTTGAAAACTTCACGATGGTGCCGCAGCAGGCCCAGCCAGACGGGGACTTCCCGACGGTGGTTAAACCCAACCCGGAGGACCCGGAGGCCTTTAACCTGGCAATTGAATTAGGCAAGAAGGAGCAGGCTGACCTGTTAATCGGGGTCGACCCGGACGCTGACCGGCTTGGCGCGGCGGTTCGGCAGCCAAACGGCGAGTACCAGCTGCTGACGGGGAACCAGATTGCGGCGGTTATGCTGAACTACATCCTGAAGGCCCGCAAGAACGCTGGCATGCTGCCAGCTAACGCGGTGGCCGTAAAGTCGGTGGTTTCCAGTGAGTTCGCGACGAAGGTAGCGGCCAACTACGGGGTCGGTATGATTAACGTACTGACCGGGTTTAAGTTCATTGCCGAACAGATCCATAACTTTGAGCTGCACCACGACCACACGTTCATGTTTGGGTTCGAGGAAAGCTATGGTTACCTCGAGCGGCCGTTCGTGCGGGACAAGGACGCCATCCAGTCGCTGGTCATGCTGGCGGAGGTGGCCGCCTACTACAAGAAGGAGGGCAAGAACCTCTACGACGGCTTGCAGGAACTCTTCGCCGAGTACGGCTACTTCGCTGAAAAGACGATTGCCAAGACGTTTGACGGAATCGAAGGCGCCGCAGAAATTAAGAACCTGATGACGAAGTTCCGGGAAGAAAGTCCGGTTGACTTTGCCGGTGTGAAGGTTGAGGCCATCGAAGACATCCAAGCCGGGACTAAAAAGTACGCCGATGGCCGGGTTGAAAACATTGACCTGCCAAAGTCCAACGTCCTGAAGTACTACCTGGAGGATGAGACGTGGATTGCGGTGCGGCCGTCTGGAACGGAACCGAAGATCAAGTTCTACATCGGCACGCAGGCGGACACGCAGGCGCGGGCGCTGGAGAAACGGGACGAGTTTGAGAGTGCCATTAACGCTTTCATTGCCGGCTAGAAACAGCTGAATAATCGAATTCAAGTAAAACCTCAAAGGAGGACTTTTGGCGCCTTCTTTGGGGTTTTGTTTATTATAGGCGAAAATCAATGCTGTTTGGCAAAATAACCCGGAAAAACGCGAATGTTCTGGGTTGTTTTGCGGCAATCATCAGTTCGTTCTTCATATATGGTAGCTAAAACAAATACCGTATCAAGCAATGATTGCATATCAAAGTAAATGGATTTAATGCAGCATATTGACATGGAAACTATCAAAGAATATACTGCTAACGAAGTGATGTTTTTTTTTTTTTATGTAGATTAAGGAGGATAAAATCATGGCAATGATAAAGATGACGCCAGAGCAAATGCAGCAGTACGCTACAAAGTATGGGCAGAGCTCCCAGCAGATTTCTGACATGCTGGGCCAGTTAAAGTCCCTCCAGTCACAGATCTCCGCTGACTGGCAAGGACAAGGGTTCCAGCGGTTTGACCAGGAGTTCAACCAGCTGTGCCCGAAGATCCAGCAGTTCGCTCAGCTTCTGCAGGAAATTGACCAGAAGCTGAAGCAGTCCGCACAGGCAATGAGTGATACCGACCAGCAGATTGCTTCGCAGTTTAACTAAAACGCGGGGTTATCAGTCACGCTGACTGGTAACCCTTTTTGGTGAGGTGGAAACATGAAAAAGCAGCAACAACATAATTGGCACGTGCTGATTGGGGCGGTGGCATGCCTCGCACTAATCCTCGGGATCGTCTTCGTTGGCGGCCGGGCGCTGAAACGGAATAGTAATCCCCGGACAGCGCGCGGAAGCCACCCCATCCGGATTGCGTTCGTCAACGAAGATAACGGCGTGACGTACCGGCATGTTCACTACAACTTAGGGAAGGCCTACATCCAGGGGATTGGCCACCCGCGTGGTGAACGGATCGTGGCGGTGCCGCGGGACGTTGCTGAAAGTGGCTTAAAAAATAATAGTTTCCAGCTCGCCGTTTTCGTACCGACGAACTTTTCGGCGCGGATTGTTGATGTCAACAACCCCAACCCGCATAAGGTGAAGGTACAGTACATAATTAACGCCAAGTCGGCGGGGGAGAAGGTCCGGTGTAAGGAAGTCGCCCAGCAAATCGTCACCGGGTTGAACCAGAAATTGGTCACGATTTATGACATGGGGATTTTGAGCAACCTGTACGACGCCCAGCAGCGGGTCGCCGGGATTTATTCCCGGCAAGGGCGGTTGGCTCGAAACTACGACAGCCAGCTCGCTGCGCCAATTGCGGCCTTTAGCCAGGAGTTTCCAAACATTAGCGGCGGCCTCCGGCAACTTGCCCAGACCAACCAGGCGACTCAGTCCCAGTTTGCCCAGTTAGAACGGGCCCAAACCGCGGCCCAGGCTAACCAGATGCAGGCCATGCAGTCGCAGCTGGGAAAAGTCATGCAACAGCAGCAGGCTAACCAGCAAAACGCGGCGAAGCTTGCCCAGCAGGCGCTCCAATCGAATAACCAGCAAATCAAACAGCAGCTCCTGCCAATGATGCAGCAGATGACTGCCCAGGATCAGCAACTGCAGCAGACCCTCCAACAACCAACGAATGCGGGCCAGTTGCTGACGACGTTTGACCACTACACGCAGGCGTACGATCAGTTATGCCAGCAACTCATCACCAACATTAATAACCAAAAGAAACAGGACGATACGATGGGCAAGCAGCTCCAAAACGAGGTGCAACAGCACTACGCGCCGGGGTTGACGGTCGGGAATTTCCTGAAGAAGGAGGACCCCACGCTCTACAAGCAGTTAATGGCGCAGGCCCAGGATGTCAGCACGGTCCAATCCTTAGAAGACCAGCTCCCGTACACGAGCCTACCGAAGAGCGTTACCCAGCATTTGCCAGCCGGTGACGTCCAGAAGATGCAAACAGCCATCCAGCAGATTAAGACGGCTAACTCCCAGATGAAGGACGACGGGTTGACGGTGAAGTTTACCGGGAACGAAAGCGCCCAGCAGGCCTTTAGTCGGGCCGTGGCGGACAGTAAACACCAGCACCCGCAACAACAGGCCGTCACGACGACCCTCGCGGTGACGGGCACCAAGAACATGAAAAACTCTGAACTGGCGGTTCAGGTTCCAACCCAGTGTCAGGTCGTGGGGACGCAGGGACTCCAAGCCCGGGGTGGAAACCACTACCAGGTGACGGATCCGCAAAACGTCCACCTGAAGTTGCGTTACAACCCGACGAAGGTTAATGGCAGCGACCAGGTTAAGCTGACGTACCACCACATGCAGGACGACCCAGCTAAGGTCACGGTGCTGGACGGCACGCAGGTAACGGGTGGGACCCAGCCGAATACGGATAATAAGCAGAATAACCAGCAGTCAAGTGACTCATCACACTCCCAGCAAAACAATGACCATGCAAATAACCAGCCAACGCAAAACGTGCAGGTAAAAACGCACACGCAGACGGTGTCAAACGACCAGGACCGGGCCATGACGGTTAGTTTCAACCTGGCGCAGCTCCCACAGGTGGCTAGCACCAAGCAACTCGCTAAGTTAGATGGGCAGTGGTTAAGTGCCTACCAGGACGCTGCGACGGTTGCCCAGGCCCGGGCAAAACAGGCGGACCAGGGGGCAATCCATAAGATGATGAACGAGAACATGGGGAAGAACCTCCAGCAGTTCTTACAGAAGGAAAGCCAACAAAACGATCAGCTGCTCGACCAGGAACTCACAACGCTCCAGCAGCGCGACCAGACGGTTAAGAAGAACCAGCGGAAATACGAAAAACGGCTTGGCGGCATGGGGAAGAACTCCCAGCAACTGCTGGAACAGGTTGACCAACAGCTCCAGCAGTTACAGCAGATGCAGGATAACCTCAATAAGAAGGCGGATACGACCGTGCCGGCTGCATCCACCCAGGCACCAGCAGGTGATGACGGTGGCGCTGGGGCAAGCGCCCCAAAGCAGGCCGCCGACCTTGCCCAGGCAACGGACAATACTGCCAATCAAGCGGGTAACGACGCCCAGGCGTTTAACGGCGCCTACGACGGCCTAAACGGACTTAGCCAGGAGATTGCCCTCGTACAGGCCAACGGGAAGGGGCTGAAGGGACGGTCAATGAACCTCCAGCAGGCTTTCCGGCACGATTTAGCCCGGAGCGGCAACTTTGAGCAGGCGTTCATGCAGGTGCTGAACGCGGCCTACCAAAACGGGGTGCCTAACAGTAAATTAATGCACTTTATCGCCAATCCGGTTGCCGGTGACGGCGATGTTGAATTATCCGGTCACACCCAGCAGTACAACATGGGGCTCTGGACGATTATCATGGCCGTGGTGGCATGGTTCATCGCTTACGCCGGCGAAACGCTCCGCTTCTTGGCGGCCGGCAAGTACTTCTCGGCATGGCAAACCCGTCTCAGCGAACGCAGCCGGAAGTTAATCTTTATTACGGGCGCCAGTCTGATTAGCGGTGGTGTCATCGCCCTCGTGGCCGGCCCGCAGTTCCCGTTAGTGGGCGCCAACCGGCTGCCGTGGATGCTGTCAGGAGTCATGCTAGTGGTGACGCTCGCCCTGATTGCGGACGCCCTGTTACGTTACGGCGGAATGGGCGGCACGGCGCTGGGAATTGCCGCGTTGATTAACCTGATTATCAACCAGGCCCAGCTAGTCCATGGTGGCCTCCTAGCCCACCTCAACTGCCTGGCGTTAGTGGGGCACCAGCTCTTAAACGTCGTGCTGATGAATACCAGTGACGTGGTCCTTGGGCTGCTGTGTATGGTCATGGTCAGCATCGGCCTCGGCTGCGTGCTCCTGTGGGGTTCAGAAAGTGGGTGGCACCGGCGTGCGGTTACCAAGTAAACAGTTAATCATTATTCTGTGCGGGCTGGGAATGGTCGGCGGTGGTGTTCCGGCGCGAGCCGCCACCACTAATCAGGCGCTTAATCTCCCCCTAAACCAGGTGGGCCAAAACCATCAGCGCCAGCAGACCCGTAACGAAAACACCCAGTTATTTCAGACCGATCAGGTTGGGGACCTGGCCAAAACCAGACGGGGGCTACTGCGCCAAGGACGCCGGGTAGTCTTCACGAAAAACGGGCGGCTGCCCGACCCGGTAAACCAGGCAAACCTGTTTCGCCGGCCAGGGAAGAAAACAGCCGCACCGCATTACGCCCCGACCAGTAACCAAGCAACGCCCACGCACCGGCACCAACTGCCGTGGCTGTGGCTGGCGGCCGGCGCTGTTGTGTGTGGCGTCGCCGGAATTTCAGGACACATGATTTGGAGGGAGCAGCGTGAACAACACAGTCGCAATTAGCGTTGAATTACCAGACCAGCGGCGGGTGGACGTGCAGGTTAACCCGCACATTCCGCTTAGTCAGCTGGTGGATCAGTTGGTCGCCATTTATCAGCTCCCGCCACGACCCTATACCGTGCAGGTTGCCACCCAGCAACGGTGGCTACGCGGAGACCACACACTGCAGGATGCCCAAATAACAGCGGGGGATGCCTTACGACTACGGGAGGATGAACATGCAAGCAATTGAGTACCACTTTGATCACCAGGAATACGGGTATGAGTACGATGATCACCAGATTGTCCAAAGCATCAGCCGTGCCGAAGTGACGGCGAAGGACGCCGATGAACTGCTGGCAGTAGCGCCGGCCCACGACCTCTTCTTACCGGCAGAGATCGGCTGGGAGAGCGACCGGGTGACGTTGACCAGCACCCGCGTGCCGGGGCGGTTTATTCAGGACGTTCCGGCGTGGACAACCGCCATGAAACTGCGGTTACTGGTTAACCTGTTGCCGGTCCGGGACCTGCTGTTGACCGGTGAACTAACCACGAACCTCCACCCGCATAACATCTACCTGGACGCCAACAACGTCCCGCACTTGCTGTACCGCGGGATTCCGGGGATGATGCCGGGGGCGGCCCTCACAGATGCCGAACTGGTACGGCAGTTCCAGTGCTTAGCCGGAGCGCTCTTTACCGGCCGGTCGTTTGATGACCTGTATAACGGGTTGTTAGCGGAGGGGGCCAAGCAAAGTCAGTTCATGACGGACCTTCTCCAGATAACGACGATGACGGACATGGCTGCCTTCCTGAAAGAACAGGCGGCCCAGGCAGCAACGACCGAAGAACAGACGATGGTGCGGGTCCCGCGGAAACGGTACATGGTGACGCGCCAGCTGGCCCTGTGGTTAGGGGTGGCGTGCGTGCTCCTCCTGATTCCGTTGGGCTACCTGTTATTAAGTAAGGTGCCAACGGATAACGCGTGCCTGGCGGCCGACCACGATTTCCAGGCGGAGAACTACGACCAAACGATTAAGGACCTCCAGCACGTTAAGCTCAAGCACCTGCCGCAGACGCAGAAGTACGAGCTGGCCCGTGCTTACATCGCGGACAAGGGGTTCAACCACACCCAGCGGACGAACATCTTAAAGAACGTAACGTTAAACGCCGCGCCAACCTACCTCAACTACTGGATTGAGGACGGGCGCGGGCAACTGGATGACGCCCTGGCCACGGCCAAGCAGCTGCAGGACACCAACCTGATTATGTACGCGCTGCTCGGGAAGATTGACGCGGTCAAGCAAAACAAGCACCTGTCCGCCCAGAAACGCGAACAGCAACTTGAGAGTCTCCAGAAGCAGTACACGCACTACCAGCGGTTACAGAAGAAGCACCACTAAGGAGGGAATGGCTGATGGACATCCGGGATTTCTTTACCACCACCCACATCATCATCGCAAACCGGCCGGGCGCCGACGTCCAGGTGGCCGATGAGGTCGAACTCCAGCTGACCAAGCCGGCAGTCCGGGCGAACTGGACCCTGCACATTCTGCGCGGGGACGTGGTGGTGAACTACTTCGTTCCCCAGGAGCGTGCGTTTGAGTTGGCCGCCGGGAGTGTGTTGGAGTTGGGAACCACCACGCTGGTGGTGTACCCGGACGAACTGCAGGTGGCGGAAGGCCAAGTTAGGAGCCACTTGACCCGGATTAAGACGTCCCACCACGCCTTACCAGCAAACTTTCCGGAATACCACCGGGCCCCGCGGCTGATTAAGCGGCCGCCGACAACGAAGATTACGGTGGATAATCCCCCGGCCCCGGTAACGAAGAATAATCAGGGGTTACTGCGCTCGGTGGTCCCGGCCCTGGTCATGGTCGGCGTCAGCATCGTCATGGCGTTAATGCGGGCGAACGGGATGTTCA
>HBJMI04202__coassemble_606_pt1 | contig 26745 bp, 21 predicted proteins | sample HBJMI04202__metabat2_low_PE_002 | metagenome-assembled genome bin HBJMI04202
TATTTGTTTGTTTTTAATGGTCTCTTTCAACGCCCACTTGTTTATGATGACGAGGGTGGAATTCAGTATCATTACGCTTTTACCTTGCGTTCTGTTTCATTGAGCTGTTTGATTATTAGTACCGCGTTAGGAATCATTTTATTGATCTTAATTAATCGCTCGAAGTGGTCACGGAAAAAGAATTGGGTTGCTTTATGGGCAACTGTAATTATTAGTTATGGATTAATTGAGGGGATTGGAATGATAACTACAACCCAACGGCAATCAACATTAGTAATGATGAAAAAACAGTACGCTAAAAATCGAAGCTTATACGAAAATGATCAGTTGTCAGGACTGAGTTCCTATGTAACCGGGATTAAAACAGCAAAGTTTGCAGTCATTCCAACTTCAAAAATTACTTTGAACGCAACAGATGTATGTAGGGATGATAGGGATGTGCAAAATCTTCAAAGTAATGTTGTTTTAATTGAAATCAACGGTAAGTCACTTTCAAGTTATGATTATGACTATCTAACTGGTGACGCCAGCGAACACGAACCATTTAGTAAACGGCAAGAATTGGCCGCTAAATATAACTTAACAATGCGGCAGCACGGAAAAAAGGATCGTCAAGCAGAAAAACACATTAAAAAGACGGAAATTCATTGGACGAAAAAGCAAATTGATAATTATCAGGGAATCGGTAATTAAAGAGTAGAAGAATATCTCTTCGAGTAGCGATTAAAGTGCCCCCAATCTTGGAAGTTTGATCCACGATTAGGGGCATAGCATCACTGCCAGTTATGGCTCTTTGTCAACAAACACTGATGAGTGATTTTCGAAATAGTTTAACGGATTTCCGTTAAGCTATTTTTTGTGTATTCAGGTGGTCAAAATCAATGTATTCGTTCCGACAGGATAAAAGGGATCCGGCTCCGGAAATGATCAAAGTTCCGGTAACCATACGCAACCCGTTTAATCACTTTGATTTTATTGTTAATGCCTTCAACCGGGCCGTTTGAAAGCTGACACTTAAAGCTAGCGATAATCTCAGCGGCATGTTTGCGAAAGGTACGCTGAACCCGTTTTAATGCCTCCGGAAGGCGCTGAAGTGAGCTGTTTAAAACGCTCAGCATCACGATGATGCACACAGAATAAGCTAAGATGGCGGTTAGCGTTTGGCCCATCCCTAATTTTATAAATCATGATAGCAAAAACAGCACCGGTGGATTTTTTTCCATCAATGCTGAATATTATAGAGCCAATATTATAGATCTGAATCTTTTCTATTGACCATTAATTAATAAGATATGAACTTTTTTATTGTCATTCAATGTGTCTGGTTGGTAAGTTAAGGTAGTCTTATTTCCCTTTGAGCTAATGGGTACTTGTCCAACTAAGTCCTTAGTTAGCGAAGCTCCCTTATCGAGATCACCACTTCCCATCTCATCAATTTCATCCATCGAAACAATATCGGGAGTTTTTGAATTTCCGTTAGTATCAAACGCCCAGTCTAGTTCGTTGTAGGAAATTGAACTGTGACTATGGTTGGTGATAGTTACATTGGCAACTATGTACCGCTTACCGTTGTCAGGCTGATTAACATCATCACCGTTATTGAAATGGATGTTATTGACTTTAACCGAAACGCCATTACTTATTTTTATGGTATTTCCAACTGCAAAATCTTTATGGAACACGCTGGTATTGTGCTTTTTAGCGGGCTTATGAGCAACTGTGTGTGTATTCGCAGAATGATTGCTTGACGAATTACTGTCTGGATTGCTAAACAATTTAAAAGCACCGATAAAAACAACTACAACAACGAGTGCCCAAAGCCACCAGCGTTCATACCACTTTTTTGATTGACTATTGTTGTTCATGCGTTGATCCTCCGTTGTTCTTAACAGAATGCTGCTGAAATAGGAATACGCAGGAAATAACTAGTAAGATGATGGCTGGAAATGCAAGGGCGGCAGTTAAACCGAAGCAAACGTTACCGATTGTTCCTAGGATACCGCCCGTCATTTTAATTCCATACTTGTGAGACTGGTAAATGCAGATAGCATTTAAAATAACACCGACCCAAGCCATGGCATAAAACAAGCCAGCGGCCCCGTTGGTTGCTCCATTAGTAGCGCCAAAAGCGTCACTAAACGCTGCTCCAAATATGACAAACCATGAAATGGTAAATAAAACGCAGTTTACGATGTTTAAAATCGCTGTCCACGTATTGATTTTCAGCTTTTTCACTGAAAACCACCTCCTAAACAAGTTTTTTCGTAGCTTTTAACGTCATCAACTATTGGACGATGGGTAGTTATTAATTTGTTCTCTTATCAAATTCTCTAAATGAGCCGGTATCGATAAGCATTCCATTAAAGTGTTAGCGCTCACTTTAGAGCTATCCCTTTCTCTAAAGTAGAACAGGTTAATCACTATTAAGTTGGTTCTTGCTCGGCTCTTATGTGAATAGTGTATTTAAATGTAACCGCAAGCGTTTAGTTCGTACGTTAACTAGAACGGCGTCAATGTTGCATATCTTTTAATGAATACGGTATTATTTTACATTGACCTGACTTAGTATATATGAAATAAAACGCTATTACAACGGTAATTAATGACATGTTTACACCAAGTATAAAATGAATAATTTCAAACCATAATTCAATTAAATTATGTTTGGAAACAATACGTAAGGACAAAAAGGAATAGTCCATCATAGTTGCTGATATGGTTATGCTTCCCACTAGCGTAACCCCAAAACGTGCTATAATGAAACAACGCATAACAGTAAAGAAAGGACGATGGCATGAGCTTTTCAGAACAGACGCTGGACCTTCTGACGGCGGGTCAGTACGAAGAAGCCAAAAAGAAGTTTGCGTGGGCCCTGCGGAAGGACGACGATGAGATGGTCCACAGCCTGGCCGAGGAGTTGGCGGCCCTCGGGTTCACCAACATGGCCAAGCGGGCGTACGAGAAACTGCTGGAGCGCTATCCGGACGAGGATGAACTCCGGGTGGACCTGGCGGAGTTGGCGGTCAGTGCCGGGGATGACGACCAGGCACTCGACTACCTGGCGCAGGTTCCCCCAACGTCACCGGCGTACCTGCAGTCGTTGCTGGCAGCAGCGGACTTGTACCAGACGCAGGGGCTGTTTGAGGTTGCAGAACAAAAGCTCCTGAAAGCCCAGCGGTTAGCGCCGGACGAGCAGGTCATTCAGTTTGCCTTAGCGGAGCTGTACTTTGACATCAAGCAGTACCGCAAGGCGGTGGCGTACTACCTGGACCTAATTAAGCAGGGGGTCACCCATTTTGCGCAGGTTAACCTGGTTCAGCGGCTGGGCGTGTCCTACGCTGAAGCCGGAAAGTTTGATCAGGCGCTCGGGTACCTCGAACAGATCCACGAGGAGGACCTCGATGCGGATGCCCGCTTCCAGCTGGCGTTCACGCAGCTGCAGCTCAAGCACTACGACGATGCGCGCAAGAACTTCGAAAAACTGCGTGAGCTCAATCCGGACTACGCGACGCTGTACCCGTATTTGGCTGACATTTACGTGCACCAGGGGGATCCGCGCCAGGCGTTGGCCACCCTGCAGGAGGGGATTGGTGTGGACGAGTACAATCCGCAACTGTACGAGCGGGCTAGTCGGTTGGCCGAACAGCTTGGGGATGGCAAGCTCGCCCGGCAGTACCTGCAGACCATCGTGGACCAGGACCCGGACAACGTGACGGGCGTGCGTTTGCTGAGTGACTTGTTGGTACGACAGGGCGATGCGGCGGCCAACCGTGAACTGCTGACGACATACCTGAAGGATGGCAGCCCGGATGCTCATCTGTTGTGGAACCTCGGCCGGACTGACGTGGCGCTCGACGACTACGATGCGGCCTTGCAGCACTACGATGCCGCCCGGGCAGAGTTGATGACCGATGCGGCGTTTGTGCGGGATGCGGCGCTCTTTTACCGCAATGCGGGCCGCCGGGATGATGCGCGCGAGTGCGTGGCCGCGGCTCTGCGGTTCGAGCCGGATGATTCGGACATGCTGCGGTTACAGGACGAACTGCTTGATTAGGGACGTTTTAATATAGAAAAAACGGAGGACGTGACTGACTGTCGCGCCCTCCGTTTGGGTTTAAGCATTATTTACTTTGAATCTTATCCTCGGTCCGGTCTTCCGGGGCGTAGGTAAACCCTTCACCGACGACCTCGTTAACATCCAGGATCGAGATGAAGGCCTTGTTGTCGATCCGGTCGACAATCCGTTTAACCGTGGTGAGTTCACCCTGGTTCATCACGCAGTAGACGGCCTTCCGCTGTTTGCCGGAGTAGGCACCCTCGGTCATCAGGTAGCTGGCGCCCCGGTTGGTTTCGTCCATGATGGCGTGGGCGATCTTTTCCGGAAACTGAGTCATGATAATCATCCCGCGGGCACTGTACGCCCCGTCCTGGATGAAGTTGACGATCCGGGAGAACACGAAGGATGCCAGCAGGGTGTACATCATCCGCCGCAAATCAATGTAGGACAGCGAGGCGGTCAGGACGCACGCGTCCAGGGCAAAGAGGGTTTGGCCCATCGGAATCCCCATCTTATGCTCGAAGATTTTGGCAATCACATCGGTGCCGCCGGTTGTGCCCCCAAACCGGTAAACCAGCCCGGAGCCACCCCCGCCGAGAATCCCGGCCAGCACCCCGGCGATGAAGAGGTCGTGGTGGATGTTGATGTGGATGGCGGGGAATCGTTGCCAAATCCAGATCCACAGTGATAGCATGACCGTCCCGTAGACGGTGTAAATCAAAGACTTTTTCCCGAGGTAGTGGTACCCAATGATAATCAGGGGAATGTTGATTAACAGCGTTGAGTAGGCCGGGTTAATGCTGAACCAGTACCGCAGGATTAGCGTGATTCCCGTCACGCCTCCCTCGGCTAACCGGTTGGCGATGTTGATAAACACCAGCCCAAACGCGTAGATGGCGGTCCCCGCACAAATCATCAAAAAGTCCACGAGGCGGAGCCGTTCGTCCGTTGTTGTCGTCATAGAAATGCCTCCTTTATTTTTAGTCGCTTTGCATATCGTATCATACGGGGCAGCTCGCGGCTAGCAAAGGGGGACTGCCGGGGACGAAGCGGACGGGGTGTGCTAAAATGAAAGGCAGTGAATTATGCGGAACGGAGGGACGAATTAATGAAGATTACGAACCTACCACCAGCCTTTGAGAAGGCCAAACCGGTGTTAGCCACGATTGAGCAGGGCGGCTACGAAGCGTACTTTGTCGGCGGGTGCGTCCGCGACACGCTGCTGGGGATTCCGCTCCACGACGTTGACATTGCGTCGAGCGCCTACCCCGCCGAAATTAAGCAGCTCTTTAAGCACACCGTTGATACTGGTATCGAACACGGAACGGTGATGGTGCTGGATCACGGGACGGGCTACGAGGTCACGACCTTCCGGACGGAATCGGCGTACCAGGATTTCCGCCGGCCCGACCACGTGGAGTTTGTCCGCTCCCTCGGCGAGGACCTGAAGCGGCGCGACCTGACGATTAACGCCTTGGCCATGCGGCTGGATGGGACGGTGGTGGACCATTTTGATGGGTTGACCGACCTCAAGCACGGCATTATCCGCGCGGTGGGCGAACCCGCCGAACGGTTCCACGAGGACGCTCTCCGGATGATGCGGGCGGTCCGGTTTGGCAGTCAGCTGGACTTCCGGATGGACCCGGCGACGTTTGCGGCCATTAAGGAAAACGCCCCGCTCCTGGAAAAGATTGCGGTCGAACGAATCCACGTGGAGTTTATTAAGCTCCTATTAGGGAAAAACCCGCGCCAGGGAATCGACCAGTTCACGCAGGCTGAGCTGTACCGGTACTGTCCGGGAATGGCACAGGCCCGCCCAGCACTGGAGCGGCTGGCGCAGTTGCCGGCCATTGATTTACCGGACGAAAACGCGGCGTGGACGCTCCTGACAGCGGTGATGGGGCTGAACGAGAAGCAGACCGCCAAGTTTTTACGGCAGTGGAAGTGTGCCAACGACACCATTGCGGCGGTGAGCGCTGCCCGGATGGCATTGACTAAGTTGCAGGCAACCGGCGAGGATGCGTGGACGGCGTACACGGTGGGCCGGTCAGCGTTGGAACGGGCTAAAGTGGTTGCGGAATTGCTTGGCATTGCCGTTCCGGAAGATTTGCTGGCGCAGTACGATGCCTTACCGATTAAGGACAAGCATGAATTACGGCTAACCGGGCAGGACTTGATGAATGAATTAGGGGTGCGGCCGGGGCCGGCGTTTGGCCGGGTGCTTGCGCAGGTGGAGCGGCGCGTGGTGGCCGGCGAACTCCCGAACGACCACGTTGCGCTGGTTGCGTTTGCCCAAACCGCCTTAAAGGAGATGAGCGACTAATGCAAACGTTACGGGTGGAACACCTGACGAAGACCTACGGTGAAAAGACGTTGTTTGACGACCTGAACTTCATCGTGAACGAACACGACCGGATTGGCGTGATTGGGACGAACGGGTCCGGGAAAACAACGCTGATGAACGCCCTGAGTGGGGTGGACCCGGCCGATTCTGGGCAGCTGGTTAAACCCAACGATTACCGGATTGGCTACCTGATGCAGACCCCGCAGCTGGATCCGGATAAAACGGTGCTAGCTGCCGTCTTTGACGGGGCAGCGCCGGTGTTTCAAACCATCCGCGAATACGAAGCAGCGGTCGCGGCGTACGGGGAACACCCCAATGATCCGCAGGCGGAGCGGCGCTACGTGCGGGCAGAAGAACGGATGAACCAGGAAGACGCGTGGAATGCGGATAACGAAGCCAAGGCTATTCTTACGCAGCTGCACATTAAGGACTTTGACCAGCGGGTGGGGACGTTGTCAGGCGGGCAGCAAAAGCGGATTGGCATGGCGCAGGTCCTCCTGCAGGCGCCCGACCTCTTAATCCTGGACGAACCGACCAACCACCTTGACTTTGATTCGATTGCGTGGTTGGAGGAGTACTTACAGGGATACAAGGGGGCGCTGATTATCGTCACCCACGACCGGTATTTCCTCGACCAGGTGGCAACGCAGATTTTTGAGCTGTCGTTCGGGAAGCTGTACCAGTATACCGGGAACTACGAGGATTTTGTGCGGCAAAAGGCGGCGCGGGTTGACCGGGAGTTGACCCAGGAGCACAAGCAACAGCAGCTCTATAAGAAGGAGTTGGCGTGGATGCGGACCGGGGCCAAGGCACGCTCAACCAAGCAGCAGGCGCGGATCAACCACTTTCATGAACTGGAAGACAACCTCGGCCAAGTACAGGTCGACGGCCAGGTCAACATTAACCTCGGCCAGCAGCGGCTCGGCAAAAAGGTGCTGGAGTTAAAGGACGCCGCGCTCACGCTGGGTAACCACCGCATCATGCAGGACTTTAACCTGCTGATTCAGGGCGGGGCCCGGATCGGCATTACCGGGATGAACGGTGCCGGCAAGACCAGCTTCTTGAATGCGTTGGTTGGCACGCAGCCCCTTGATGCGGGGGAAGTTGTTCGCGGTGAGACCGTTCGACTTGCCTACTACAAGCAGCACATGGAGAAGTTGCCACCGGACAAACGGGTCATCAGTTACCTAAACGAGGTTGGCCAGAGCGTTGTTAACAAGAACGGCGAACGAATCAGCACGACGCAGCTACTTGAGCAGTTCTTGTTTCCGCGCTTCATGCACGGGACGCTGATCCGGAAGCTTTCCGGGGGTGAGCAGCGCCGGTTATACCTTCTTAAGCTGTTAATGAGCCAGCCAAACGTCTTGGTACTGGACGAACCAACCAACGACCTGGATGTCGGGACCTTAACCGTGTTGGAGGATTACCTGGAGCAGTTTAAGGGAACTGTGATTACGGTTTCCCACGACCGCTACTTTCTGGATAAGGTCGTGGACCAGCTCTTAATCTTCGACGGGGACGCGCGCATTGAACGTTACACCGGGCGCTTTACGGAGTACCTGGCGGCTAAGCAAAATGCAACCCAGGAGAAGGAAAGGGCGCAGGCCAAACCAAAGGCAGCGGTAAAACCGAACGACCCGGCACCGCAGGACACGTCAAAGAAGAAGCTGACCTACGCGGAGCAGCTGGAGTTTGATAAACTAGAAGATGAGATTGACGCACTTGAGGAGCAAAAGCAGGCCGTAACGCAGGAGATGACGGCCAGTGCAGGTGATGATTACCCTCACCTGGCGGCCCTCCAGCAGCAGCTTGACGACCTCAACGCCCAGATCGACACCAAGATGGCGCGCTGGGACGAATTAAGTGCGTACGTCGACTAACGAAAGGGGTAGGATGCATGGCAATTGTTGAAACGCCGTACTTGGAAATGATGCGGGACGTGTACGAACACGGATACAATAAGGACGATCGGACGGGGACGGGTACCCGGAGCCTGTTTGGCTACCAGATGCGCTTCCACTTGGCGGATGGCTTTCCGCTGTTGACCACCAAGCGGGTCCCACTGGGGCTGATTAAGAGCGAGCTTCTGTGGTTCCTGCACGGGGATACGAACATTCAGTACTTGCTGAAGCATAACAACCACATTTGGGACGAGTGGGCCTTTGAAAAGTGGGTGGCTAGTGACGAGTACCAGGGGCCGGACATGACCGACTTTGGGCTGCGTTCTCAGCGTGATCCGGTGTTTAACGAGGAGTACCAGAAGCAAAAGAAGCTGTTCTGTGAGCGGATCGTAAACGACGATGCGTTTGCGGCAAAGTACGGCGACCTCGGCAACGTCTACGGCGCGCAGTGGCGCCACTGGCAAACCCGGCGGGGAACAACGATTGACCAGATTGCCAACGTGATTGAACAAATTAAGACGAACCCGACCTCCCGCCGGCTGATCGTGTCAGCGTGGAACCCGGAGGACGTCCCGGCAATGGCGCTCCCGCCGTGCCACACGCTCTTCCAGTTCTACGTGGCTGACGGTAAACTCAGCTGCCAGCTGTACCAGCGGAGTGGGGACATCTTCCTGGGCGTGCCGTTTAACATTGCCAGTTACGCCCTCCTCACGCACCTGGTGGCCCGGGCAACGGACCTCGAAGTTGGCGACTTTGTGCACACGCTCGGCGACGCACACATCTACAAGAACCACTTCAAGCAGGTGGAAGAACAGCTGAGCCGCAAACCGGTGGATGCTCCGACGCTGTGGCTTAACCCGGAGAAGCATGACTTGGCTGACTTTGACCTGGATGACATCAAGGTTCAGGATTACCATCCGGCCGGCGCAATTAAGGCGCCCGTGGCCGTCTAGGAGGGATTGGAATGCTTGCGTTTATTTGGGCAGAGGATTCTGCGCACCACATCGGGGTGGATGGCCACCTCCCGTGGCGGTTGCCGGATGACCAGCAGTATTTTAAGCACACGACGCTCAATCACCCGGTTGTGATGGGGCGGCGGACGTTTGAGAGCTTTCCGCACCCGTTACCGCACCGCCACCACGTGGTATTAACGCACGACCGGCAGTTGGCCGCCCAGTATGCGGATAACCCGCAAGTTGAGTTTGTGTTTGACCAGAACCAGCTGGATGACTGGCTGGTAGCACACGGAGACGAACTGGTTTTTATCATTGGCGGGGCCACGCTTTTCCGCATGTACGCAAAGCACGTGGACCGGCTGTACGTTACGCAGATTGAAGGAACGTTTCCGGCTGATACGACGATGCCGGCGCTTGATTATAATCAGTTTGAGGAAGTACGCCGGGTTAAAGGCAAGGTCGATGAGCGAAACCACTACGCCCACACTTTTGTGGTCTATCAGCGAAAGCCGGAGTAGTTGATCTGCGATTCAGAGAAGAAGGATTAAGCTAACCGTACGGTGGTGTGCGGTTGGCTTTTTCATTTAGGAGTGGTTTGGTATAATGAATCAGGAAATTAGTACGAATAATCAACTATGGGAGTGATAACATGACTGATTTAACGAATAGGGTCGCGATCGTCACGGCCTCCAGCCGGGGGATTGGCTTTGCGATTGCGCAGGAAATGGTGGCGGCGGGGGCCGTTGTTTACATGGCGGTCCGGGACAGCGAAAAGAACCGCAACCTGGTAACGAAGCTCCACGCGGAAAACGACCGCTACCGCCACGTGATTTACAATGCCTTTGAGTTCGACACGTACGAACCAATGATTAAGGAAGTGGCTGAAAAGGAAGGCCATGTCGATATTCTGGTGAACAACTTTGGCCGGACGGATACTGATAAGGACCTGACGGTGACAACGGGCGATCCGGAGATGTTTTTCACGATTCTCAAGACGAACGTGGCGAGCGTTTACTACAGCTGCCGGTACGCCATTAAGCAGATGCAGCAGCAAAAGACCGGGGGGAGCATCATCAACATTTCATCGGTTGGGGGCGCGATGCCGGACGTGGCCCGGACGGCATACGGGACGTCCAAGGCGGCGATTAACATGCTGACCCAGCAGGTCGCCACGCAGTACGCCCACGACGGCATCCGGTGCAACGCCATTATGCCGGGGCTGATTGCGACGGATGCAGCCGTGGAGAACATGTCCGGCCAGTTCTGGGACACGTTTATCAAGAACGTGCCGCTTAACCGACCAGGCAAGCCGGCAGACATCGCAAAGGCGGCAGTCTTTTTGGCAAGTGACGACTCGTCCTACATTACCGGTCAACTCCTACCAGTGGCTGGTGGCTTTGGGATGCCGACCCCGATTTATAACGCAACGCTGGGGAAGGATAATCATTTTGAAAAGTAACCTAAGGAAGGGAAGAGGCCGCTTGTGGCCCTTCCTTTTTTCGGCTGCACACATCTTTTTATAAATGTAATCGTTCTGCCGAATGATTTTGTGTTCACCCCTTCCGGAGATATGGTAGAATACCACTAATGGTTCGGATTTACGAACACGGAAAAACCTTGAGGAGGACGGACATGACGGACGTAAAGTATAAGCGCGTACTGTTAAAGTTAAGTGGGGAAGCCCTTGCCGGTGAACAGGGCCGGGGCATTAACCCGCCGGAAATCATGAAGGTTGCTAAGGAAATCAAGGATGTCCATGATCTCGGTGTCCAGGTTGCCATCGTTGTTGGCGGGGGGAACATGTGGCGCGGGGAAGCCGGCGCCCAGATGGGAATGGAACGTTCCCAAGCGGACTACATTGGCATGCTGGGGACGGTAATGAACGCCCTGGCGCTGCAGGACAACCTCGAGCAGCTTGACGTACCGACCCGGGTTCAGACATCGATTGAGATGCGGCAGATTGCCGAGCCATATATTCGGCGGAAGGCTATCCGGCACCTTGAAAAGAACCGGATTGTGATTTTTGCCGCCGGAACGGGCTCCCCGTACTTCTCAACGGATACCACCGCAGCACTGCGGGCATCCGAGATCAATGCGGACGTGATTTTAATGGCCAAGAACGGCGTTGACGGGATTTACTCCGCTGACCCGCGGAAGGACGAAACGGCCACGAAGTTTGATAAACTGACCCACATGGATATCATTAACCGCGGGCTGAACGTGATGGACACCACGGCATCATCCCTATCCATGGAAAACGACATCCCGTTGGTGGTCTTTAACATGAACGAGCGGGGCAATATCAAGAAGGTTGTTGAAGGGGCCCCAATCGGAACAACAGTGGAGGGCAAGTAAAATGAAGGTTACGGATCCAGTATTAAAAGACGCACAGGAAAAAATGAAGAAGGCTGAGCAAAACCTCCAGCGCGAACTCGGAAACATCCGTGCTGGCCGGGCGAACGCCAGTCTCTTAAACCGGATTATGGTGGAATACTACGGCGCACCAACGCCGCTGAACCAGATTGCCCAGATTACCATTCCGGAAGCCCGGGTGCTCTTAGTTACACCGTTTGACAAGAGTTCCTTGAAGGACATCGAAAAGGCCATCCTGGCATCTGACCTGGGAATTGCGCCGATGAATGATGGGTCGGCTATCCGGCTGGTAATCCCGCAGTTGACCGAAGAGCGGCGGAAGGAGCTCGCCAAGCAGGTGAAGGCAACCGGTGAAGAGGGGAAGATTGCTGTTCGGCGTGTCCGGCGGGAAATGATGGACAAGCTCAAGAAGGCCCACAAGGCCGGTGACCTAACGGATGACGACCTGCACGACCTGGAAGATCAGGCCCAACAGCTTACCAACGAAGGAATCAAGCAGGTTGAGGACATCGTTGCCGCTAAGGAACAGGAAGTCCTCGAAGGGTAAAAACGAAAGTAACGGGGGCCGGTCTCAGCTGACCCCTGTTTTCTTTTGCGTTGGTTCAAAGGAGGAATGAGATGGAACTCGGGTTTAAAAACCACCGCCAAGGTGCGCCAACTCCGGTCCTTGACCGTGAGCGAATCCCACACCACGTGGCAATTATTATGGACGGAAACGGCCGGTGGGCCCAGAAGCGCCACCTTCCCCGGGTTGCGGGGCATAAGCGCGGCATGGAAGTCGTTAAGGAGATTACGAAGGCGGCTAGTCACCTGGGAATTAAGGTACTGACGCTTTATGCGTTTTCAACGGAAAACTGGAAGCGGCCGGATGCTGAGGTCAACTACCTGATGGACTTACCAGTAAAGTTTTTCAGTACGTTTGTCCCGGAATTAATTGAAAATAACGTGCGGGTCAACGTGATGGGCTACACGGACCAATTGCCGGCAAGGACGCAGAAGGCCGTCAACGACGCGATTGCCCAGACCGCCCACTGTACGGGCATGGTGCTCAACTTTGCGCTGAACTACGGTGGTCGCGCGGAAATCGTCACCGGGGTGCAGCAGATTGCCCGCGAAGTGCAGGCTGGGAAACTTACTCCGGATGAGATTACTGAAGAAACGCTCAGCGCCCATATGATGACGGCACCGCTAGCCCCGGACGCCGATCCGGACGTTTTAATCCGGACGAGTGGCGAGGAGCGGATCTCTAACTTCCTGTTGTGGCAGTTAGCCTACAGTGAACTGGTCTTTACGGACGTGTACTGGCCGGACTACACTCCCGATGAACTGGCGCGCAACATTGCTGCGTTCCAGCAGCGGAACCGGCGCTTTGGGGGACTTGATGACGGAAAGGACGAAAAATAAATGAAACAACGTGTGATTACGGCCATTGTGGCCATGATTATCTTTATCCCGCTGCTGATTTGTGGCGGGACGCCGTTCAGCATCCTGGTAGTAGCGATGGGGCTGGTGGCAATGTCGGAAATGTTGACGATGAAAAAGAAGCTCCTGGTTTCTCCGGAAGCCGGTCTGAGTTTTCTAATGATGGCGGGCATGCTGGTGCCGGATTCATGGTTGCGGGTTATTCCGGGAATTACGCACCTTGATTTGCTGTACTTCTTTGCCCTGATTCTGTTACTGTACACGGTGGCGTCCAAGAACCGCTTCTCGTTTGATGATGCCGGGGCGCTGGTCCTGTGTGCCGTATACGCCGGGTTGGGCTTTCACTACATGATTGCCGCCCGGAACGTCGGGTTAACAACGATCTTATACGGCCTATTAATTGTGTGGATCACCGACAGTGGGGCTTACATGATTGGGCGGCAAATTGGCAAACACAAGCTGGCCCCGAAGATGAGCCCGAACAAGACCTGGGAAGGGTCAATTGGCGGAACCGTTGCGACCGTGATTTTGGTCGGAATCTACCTGTTCTTCTTCCCGCTGAAGAAGTACTCCTTACCGGTGATGCTGCTGATTACGCTGGTGCTGTCAGTTGCCGGCCAAATCGGCGACCTGGTCGAATCAGCCTTTAAGCGGCACTACGGGGTTAAGGACTCCGGGAAGATTTTGCCGGGGCACGGGGGTATCCTGGACCGGTTTGACTCGTTACTGTTCGTCTTACCGCTGATGCACCTCTTTGGTTTGATTTAACGGGGGACGCCGAAAATGATTATTACGATTATTGCGTTTGTTATTGTTTTCGGGGTGCTGGTCACGGTGCACGAATTCGGGCACTACTACGTTGCGAAGCGGTCCGGAATCCTTGTGCGCGAGTTTTCCATCGGAATGGGCCCCAAGCTCTTTGCGTACCGGAAAAACGGCACAACGTACACAATCCGGATTCTCCCGCTGGGCGGTTACGTCCGGATGGCGGGGTTGGACGATGAGGACGCCCTTCAAAAGGGAATGGCTGCCCTTTTAACGATGGATGACGATGAGGTCGTTCGAACCATTGATCTGCGCCGCGACCACCCGAGTTTAACTGGTTTGCCGTTGGAAGTGACGGACTGGGATTTGCAGGACAAGCTGTGGATTAAGGGGTATGAAACCGGTGCCGGCGAAGAGGTGCACCGGTTTAAGGTTGCGCGCGATGCGACGGTGGTTGAACCGGACGGCACGCCGGTGCAGGTTGCGCCGCGGGACGTTCAGTACCAGTCGGTGAGCGTGTGGAAACGGATGCTGACGAACGTGGCGGGGCCGTTCAACAACGTGTTGTTAGCCATTGCGGCGTTTATGCTCGTCGCGTTCCTGCACGGCGGTGCTCCTCAGATCACCAATGCCGTCGGGCGCGTTGAGCCCCATTCAGTTGCCCAGAAGGCGGGCTTGCGCGCCAACGACCAGATTCTTCGGGTTGCCGGCCACAAAACCACTAACTGGACGGAACTAACACGGGCAATCGAGCAGCGCGGTGGTCAGAAGACGACGTTTATCGTCCGCCGGTGTCACCGGGTCCGGAAGATGACGCTGACGCCCAAGGTGGTTAAGCAAAACGGGAAACGGCTGGGTCAGATTGGCATCATGGGAAAGGTGGTCTTAAACCACCATTTCTTTGCGATGGTCGGGTATGGCTTTACCCAGACGTGGACGATGACCAAAGCGCTCTTCGGGGCGTTGGGCACAATGATTACGCACGGGTTCCACCTCAACGATTTAGGGGGGCCGGTGGCCATGTTCTCGTACACCGAACACGCCGCCAAGCAGGGGCTTATCAGCATTGTGAGCCTCACGGCGTTCCAATCAATCAACCTGGCGATCATTAACCTGCTACCGATTCCAGCCCTTGACGGGGGGAAAATCCTGTTAAACCTGATCGAGGCGGTTCGGCGGAAGCCGATTAGCCAGAAGGTGGAGGAGACCCTGACGTTGATTGGGTTTGGGTTTTTGATGGTGCTGATGTTCCTGGTAACGTGGAACGATTTGCGCCGGTACTTCTTTTAATTAAATAAAGTGTAACGAAAAAAGGTTGGGACAATAACGAAATCCCAACCTTTTTTGTGTTGTATGTGTTCTTATTACCACGCTTTGCATGCCGCCTGCATGAACGTAACCGCATCACCTACGTAGCGGTAGTCCGCGTAATCAAAGATTGGTGCGTGGGGGTCGGTGTTGACTGCCACGATGGTGCCGGTATTCTTAACACCCGCTAGAAACTGGGATGACCCCGAGACACCCAGGGTGATTAGCAGGCGCGGGTGCACTGTTTGCCCCGTTAAACCAATCTGGGCCTGAACGCCAAAGCCCGGAAGGAGGGACACTGGCCGGGTGGTCATAACGGCCGCGTTCAGCTGGTGGGCCAGTTGCTTAGCGAGCCGGATTCCTTCAGGCGTTGCCGCGCCCCGTCCTAATGCAATAATGCGTGAGGCGTCCTTTGGTTGGTGCGGGGACGTCGGCGCAGTCGCCGTTGTTTCGCCAGTCAACTGACTTAGCGGCACGGGAAACGGGGTAACCGTGACCGTGGTCGGCGTCGGGACCGGTGTGGTGGCAGCGGGGAACACGCCCGGCCGGATACTTGCCATGGCCGGGGAAGTGGTGGTCGTGATGGTACAGACCACGTTGTCCCCGTACGCTGGTTTGGTCTGAACAAGCTGGCCGTTCCTAAATTCAAGGTCCGTACAGTCCGCACTTAATCCGGTGTGGAGGAGCCCTTGAACGTACGGGGCAACGCTGCGGCCAAGCGGGGTGGCGCTAAAGAGGGCAAACACGGGGTTAACCTCCCGGATGTGGGCGGCTAACACGGCGGCCTGTTGGGCAACGGTGGCGTTGTCCGGTATTGGAATAAGCGTAGCGTGAGCGATTCCCGTGCCCTGAAGCTGCCGTTGGAGGGTGGAGTGGTCCTCAGTCGCACCAAGGACTGCCATGTTCAGGGTCACCCCGGCCCACTTCTGGGTGTGGGCGGCTAATTCCAGCACGCCCGGGGCGAAGTGGCCGTTATGATATTCACCAAAAAGCCATCCTGTTGTCATTTGATTACCTCCCGTGATTGTTGAATAAGGGTGCTTAGCTGGTCCACGGCAGTCGGGGCATCCTCCGCCAGGGCAGTTGCCGTACGTTTAGTAGGGTGCACCGGCGTCAGCGCAGTAACCGTGGTTGCGGACCCTTTTTGTCCAACCGTTGCTGGGGCACACCCAATCGTAGCGGCGTCCCATGTTTGGAGCTGGTGAGCCGGGTCAACCGCTGCTGCCTGAGCGACTGTCATGGCTGCGGGGGCAAACGTTGCCGCCGGTCCCACCGTCAGGACCGCCTGGGTAGTTAAAGAAACCGTTGTTGCGGTGGTACCGAGTTGGCTGGTAACCACCGCCGGTTCGTCCGGAACAATGCGCGTAATGTTGGGAAGAAGTTCCCAGCCTAACTGGGCGGCGATGTTTCCGCCCACCTGACCGGTATCCGCATCGGTGGATTGGGTACCGGTAATCACCAACCGGACCCCATCACAGTGCCGGATGGCGGCGGTGAGGGCGGTCGCGGTTGCTAGCGTATCCGCCCCCGCAAACGCCTTGTCAGTTAGTAAAACTGCGCGGGTGGCCCCCATGGCCAGGGTTGTTCGGAGAAGCCGTTCATTATCCGGCGTTCCCATGCACAGTGCGATGATGTCCTCATCCGGCGTGGTGCGTAGCATCTTCGCTGCGGCTAACGCGTACCTGTCGGCCGGGTCAAGGTGGGTTGCCGTTGTGGTCCGTTCAAGGTGGTGGGTTTGTGGGTCAATGGCGACGTGGTCACTGACCGGCACTCCCTTTACGCATACAATAATACTCATGTTTTAGGACCTCCTTAATTAACGTTGACGGTGCATCGCGGCAAACGTCACTGTTGCTGCCCGGTGGTCGTCAAGCACCATCAGGGTTTGCAGCAACTGACTGCCAGCGACCCAGCTAGTCCACTGGTTCTGGTTGCGGATCCCAAACGCCTTGAACGTCGCTGCCATCCGGGTGGTGATGATTCGTTGGTTCATTCCCGCCGTAATCATGGCAACGGCCAAGGCCTCGTCCTGATTATCATCCTGGTCCGCCGTTGTCAGCGTCAGTGGGTTCAGGAAAGCGGCGTGGCGGGATGTGCTGGCCGCCATGGCGGTTAACTGGGCAATCTGGTGCTGCATGGCGGGTTGCATGGCAAGGTTTCCGTTTTGTTGGGGAACGTTTTTTCCGTATTCGACCAGGTACCCCGTCATTGCCTGCTGGAGGGCGGCCGTAATGGTGACCAGCATCCGTTCAAATTCCCGCTGGTTTTGGGGGGCGGCGTCATCCAGTGCAGCCTGAAGCATCGGGGCTGTCACTGGAGGATTGAGGCCCAGCTCCCAGTGCGCTGCGAGGTGGATGCTCCACCGGGGAACCACCGGAGCGGTTCGTTCAAGCAGGGCCGTTTTTACCGCGGCCGGTGGCTGGGCGAGAAACCCGCGTTCCTTTGCTCCCTCCCAGAGGGAAGCTGACTCAGGGAGCGTTGGCGTTGCCGTCAGGTAATCGTCAACGAACTGGGTGATCAGCGGGTTGATTAAGTCGCTTGCAATCATTTTAATTCCTCCTCGTTTATCTTGGTAAATCAATTATCCCATGATCCTTTGGTGACGGAAAATATCTTGCCTGGTAATTCCGGGGTGGCTGGAGGAAGGCGGTAAAATTTGGTATCATAGGAAGCGATTATTGATACGCGGAAGCGGAAGGGGATAGTTATGAAACAATCACGGATGTTAATTCCGACACTTAAAGAAACACCGAAAAAGGCTGAGGCGGTTAGTCACCAGCTCATGTTACGGGCGGGCTACATCAAGCAGATTTCTGCGGGGATGTACGCATACCTGCCCCTCGCTTTTCGGGTAATGGAAAAGATCCAGACCATCATCCGGCAGGAGATGGAGCGGATTGATGCCGTGGAGATGCTGGTCCCCGCTGTTGTTCCCGCTGAACTGTGGGAGGAATCGGGCCGGTACGCAACGTACGGGCCGGAATTGTTTAAGTTTAAGAACCGGCACGAACGGGATTTCATTCTCGGTCCAACCCACGAAGAAACGATGACGACCATCATGCGCGACAGCATCAAGTCGTACAAAAAGTTGCCGTTATCGGTTTACCAGATTCAAATGAAGTACCGGGATGAAGACCGGCCGCGGTACGGGTTACTGCGGGGCCGCGAATTCCTGATGCTTGACGGCTACTCGTTCCACATTGATGACGATAGTCTGGACGATACGTTCCGCGCAATGGACCAGGCCTACCACAACATTTTTGACCGGTGCGGGCTTGACTACCGTGAAATTATTGCGGACTCTGGCGCCATGGGCGGAAAGACCTCTAAGGAATTCATGGCAATCGCTCCAATTGGCGAGGACACGGTGGTGTACTCCGACCAGAGCGACTATGCGGCTAACCTGGAAATGGCTAAGAACCTGCGGGTTGCGAAGAAATCCCACGAATCAGCCCGGGAGTTAACCAAGGTGGCAACGCCGGGCAAGAAGACAATTGATGACGTGGCTGAGTTCCTCGGCGAAGAACCAGCTGACCTGGTGAAGACGATGCTGTACATCGTTGACGGGGAACCGGTGATTGCCCTGCTGCGGGGGGATGACCAGTTAAACGAAACGAAGTTCACCAACCTCCTTGGAGCTAACGACTTACGGCCCGCAACGCCAGAAGAGGCCCAGCAGTACATGAACGGCGCCTCGTTTGGTTCACTGGGTCCGGTGGGCGTTGATGAGCACATTAAGATCTACGCCGACCAGGACGTTGAGGGCATGATGAACATCAGCGTTGGGGCCAACGAGGATGGCTTCCACTACCAGAACGCCAACATTGGCCGCGACTTTACCGTTGAACAGTTTGCCGACCTGCGGAACGTTGAGGAGGGCGAGTTATCGCCGGACGGGCAGGGAACGCTGCAGTTCACCCGCGGAATTGAAATCGGCCACATCTTCAAGTTGGGGACGCGCTACTCAGAAAGCATGCACGCAACGGTCTTAGACCAGAACGGGCGCGACGTTCCGCTGAAGATGGGGTGCTACGGGATCGGGGTTTCCCGGCTGTTATCCGCCATCATCGAACAGAATAATGATGAACACGGGATTATTTGGCCGCGCCAGATTGCGCCGTTTGACGTCCACGTTGTTCCGGTCAACATTAAGAATGACGAACAGCGGGCACTCGCCGAAAAGATTACGGCAGAACTTGAAGACCACGGTTACAGCGTCCTGCTTGATGACCGGAAAGAACGGGCGGGCGTTAAGTTCGCTGATTCCGACTTAATCGGGCTCCCAGTCCGGATCACCGTGGGAAAGAAGGCGGCTGACGGCATCGTTGAAGTGAAACTCCGGCGGGCCGCTGAACCGATTGAAGTAAAGGTTGCTGAGCTCCAAAACTCGCTGGCAATCCTGTTGAAGCAGGCTGAATAGGAATTATGATAAACGGTAAGTCTCGGGGTAGGGCCTGTTTTGGTCAGCCCGGGACTTTATGTTTCTGAAGGAGGCAACGTGAATGGCGCTTGATAAGCACGCTCTTTTTGAAAAATTATGTACGCAGGCTGAGTGGAATGCGGCGGAGGATCCCACGGGCGCGCTGATGGCCGCAACGGTTAACCAGGTAATCGTCCACGAGCATTCTAAGCGGTGGGAAATCGTTTTGGGGGTTCAGCGCGTCATCCCGTTTAAGGTGTTTCTGCGCTTTCACCAGCAGGTTAACGCGGCGTTTCAGGGAATTGCGGATGTTACGCTGCGCATCGAACCCGGTGACCCGGCAGTGACGGAACAGGAAGTGCAGGACTACTGGCCGTTTGTGGTGGCGCACAGTGCCGCCAACGAGCAGGTAGTCAACCAGGTGTGCGGGCATGCGCCTAAGCTGACGGGAAAAACGCTGAGTCTACAGGTGGCCGGGGATAATCAGGCGGCGCTGCTAAGTGCCGCCACGTTGCAGGGTCTTGCAGCTGGATACCAGCAGGTGGGCTTCCCTAAGTACACGATTAAGCCGGTGGTTGTCGCTGGTGAACAGCCAAATCACATCAAGTATCAGGAAAAACGTGCGCAAAGTGACGCGGAGCTTACCAAGAAGGCCATGGCTGCCATTCAGCAGCAAAGCCAGCAGCGCGCTGCCAAGAAGAAAAAGAAGGCGGTGCCGAAAGCCGAAGGGCCAGTCCTGTTAGGACGGAAAATTAAGGATGACATACCCGTAACGCAGATGGTCGCAATCACCGAAGAGGAGCGTTCCGTTGTTGTTCAGGGGTACGTCTTTAACGCTGAGGTGCGGGACCTGCGTTCCGGGCGGAAGATTATCACGCTCGAAGTGACGGATTACAGTTCATCGTTTGTCATCAAAAAGTTCTCCAATAGTGAGGAGGACGAAGCCCAGTTTGCTAACCTGACGGCCGGCAAGTGGGTCAAGGTCCGAGGAAGCGTGCAGGAAGACTCTTACCTGCGGGACCTGGTCATCATGGCCCGTGATATTAACGAGGTCCACCACGAAGAACGGCAGGACACGGCGGAGGGTGATAAGCGCGCGGAGCTGCACCTTCACACGACGATGAGTACGATGGACGCCACCAACTCTATTTCTGATTACGTGGCTCAGGCCGCTAAGTGGGGGCACAAGGCGATTGCGGTCACCGACCACGGCGACCTGCAGGCCTTTCCCGAAGCCCACTCTGCCGGGCAAAAGCACGGGGTGAAGGTGCTGTATGGACTGGAAGCCAACGTGGTCGACGGCGGCCAAAACATTGCGTACAACGACGCCCACGTGAACCTCAAGGATGCCACCTACGTTGTTTTTGATACCGAAACGACGGGGTTATCAGCCCAGTACGATAAGGTGATTGAACTGGCGGCTGTTAAGATGAAGGGTGGCACGGTGATTGACCGGTTTGAAGAATTTATCGATCCGGGTCATCCGCTGTCGCAAACAACGATTAACCTGACAAGCATTACCGATGACATGGTACGCGGCTCCAAGTCGGAGGGCGAGGTTTTTCGGATGTTTAAGGACTTCTGTGCGGGCTGCGTGATTGTCGGGCATAATGCTACGTTTGACGTGGACTTTATGAACACGGGGTACGCCCGCCACGACCTTGGTCCGATTGCCGAACCGTGGATTGATACGCTGCCGCTGGCCCGGTTCCTGTACCCGGAAATGAATGGGTTCCGGCTGAACACGCTGGCGCGGAAACTGAACGTGACCCTGGAGCACCACCACCGGGCGATTTACGATGCGGAAGCTACGGGTTACATTTACTACGCGATGCTGAAGGACGCGGAGGAGCAGTACCAGATTACGTTCCACGATCAGCTCAATGATCATGTGGGTGAAAACGAGGCGTACAAGCACGAGCACCCGTTCCACGCCATTATCATTGCCCAAACGCAGGCCGGAATGAAGAACCTCTTCAAGCTGGCTTCGGCGTCAATGACCGAGTACTTCTACCGCGTGCCGCGGGTGCCGCGCGCACTTTTAGAAAAGTACCGGGAAGGTTTGCTGGTGGGGTCAGCATGTGCGGACGGCGAAGTTTTTACCGCAATGATGCAAAAGGGGTACGCGGTTGCCCGGGAAAAGGCAAAGTTTTACGACTACCTTGAGGTGCAACCAAAGCCCGTGTATGCGCCATTGATTGAGCAGGAGTTGGTCAAGGACGACGCCCGTCTTGAAGAAATTATCGCTAACATGGTAAAGCTGGGCCATGAGTTAGATAAACCCGTGGTCGCAACCGGGGACGTGCACTTCATGAACAAGGAGGACGCCATTTACCGGCGGATTCTAATTCATTCCCAGGGCGGGGCCAACCCATTAAACCGCCTTAAGGACTGGCCGGACCTGCATTTCCGGACGACGGATGAGATGCTGGATGATTTTGCCTTTCTGGGGGATGAGACGGCGCACGAAATCGTCGTCGCCGCACCGCAACAGGTTGTTGCCATGGTTGATGATGACGTTTCCCCGGTAACGGATAAGACCTACCCGCCGAAAATGCCGGGGGCCGAAGACGATATTAAACGAATGACGATGGACCGGGCGCACGAGCTGTACGGGGAAGAATTACCGGCAATCGTTGCTGACCGGCTTGACCGGGAACTGGACAGTATTATCGGAAACGGGTTTGCCGTCCACTACCTGATTGCCCAAAAACTGGTGGCGAAATCCAATAAGGACGGCTACCTGGTCGGATCCCGGGGGTCCGTTGGTTCTAGTTTAGTGGCGACGATGGCGGGAATCACTGAGGTTAACCCGTTACCGCCGCACTACCGTTGCCCGAAGTGCCAGTGGACTGAGTTTTATACCAAGGGAGAATACGGTTCCGGGTACGACCTGGAAGACCGTGATTGTCCGGAATGCGGGGCGCCCCTGGTGAAGGACGGCCAGGATATTCCGTTTGAAACCTTCCTGGGCTTTAAGGGAGATAAGGTGCCTGATATCGACCTGAACTTCTCCGGGGACTACCAGCCGATTGCGCACAACTACATGAAGGTCCTCTTCGGGGCGGATAACGTGTACCGGGCCGGAACGATTGGGACGGTAGCTGATAAGACGGCCTACGGGTTCGTGAAGGCGTACGAACGGGATACCGAACAAAACCTGCGGGGGGCTGAGGTGGACCGCCTTGCCAAGGGAGCAACCGGGGTCAAACGGACGACCGGACAGCACCCGGCCGGGATCCTGATTGTGCCGGCGGATAAGGAAATCTACGACTTTACACCGATTCAGTACCCGGCGGATGACCAGAACGCTTCGTGGGAAACGACCCACTTTGATTTCCATTCCATCCACGACACGCTCTTAAAGATGGATATTCTGGGGCACGATGACCCGACGATGATTCGGATGCTGCAGGATTTGTCGGGGGTTGACCCGCAGTCAATTCCGACCGACGATCCGGGCGTGATGCAGCTGTTCCAGGGAACGGAAGTCTTAGGCGTCACCCCAGAACAGATTCACTCCAAGACGGGGACGCTGGGCATTCCTGAATTTGGGACCCGTTTTGTTCGCGGAATGCTGGAGGAAACGAAGCCGAAGACGTTTGCGGAACTGCTGAAGATTTCTGGCCTTTCCCATGGAACCGACGTGTGGTTAGGCAATGCCGAAGACCTAATCAAAAACGGGGTAATTACCATGCCGGAGGTTATCGGGTGTCGGGATGACATCATGATGGACCTGATTCATTGGGGCGTGCCAAACGACGTGGCGTTTAACACGATGGAACACGTGCGGAAGGGGCGCGGCATTCCGGAAGAATGGCAAAAGATTATCCGGGATGCCGGGGTCAAGGAATGGTACCTGGAAGCCTGCTTGAAGATTAAGTACATGTTCCCGAAAGCCCACGCTGCCGCCTACGTGCTGATGGCGCTGCGGATTGCCTACTTCAAGGTTTACTTCCCGCTGGTGTACTACTGCGCCTACTTCTCCGTGCGGGCACGCGACTTTGACATTGTCGCGATGGCCCGGGGAAAGGACGCCGTCAAGGAGCGGATGCAGGCCATTGAAGAGCAGGGCAACGACGCTCCGGCTAAGGATAAAACGCTTTTGGTTGTCCTTGAGCTCGCGAACGAAATGCTCGAGCGCGGCTTTAAGTTCCAGATGGTTGATCTGGAACGGTCCGCCGTTTCGGAGTGGCTAATTGACGGTGATACGTTGATTGCGCCGTTCTCGGCAATCCCGGGATTGGGTGAAAACGCTGCTAAGCAAATCGTGGCGGCGCGGGAAGAAAAGCCGTTCCTGTCAAAGGAAGACCTGATGAAGCGCGGCCACGTGTCGCAGACGATTATTGACTTTATGACGGAAAACCACGTTTTGGATCAGTTGCCGGACGAAAACCAGCTGAGTTTGTTTGATAATATGTTTTAATAAGGTGCGAAGCCGTTAGTAAGGTGCGGAGCCGGACCACCGGGCAAATAAATTAAGGCGCGACGCTGAGCGGCAAAGCCGGTCAAGGAGAGGCTTATTATTTGCGCATGGGTGGTCCGAGCGAAGCCTGATTTAACAAGGTGTGGTCCCATAACGGTAATTAGACGCAGGGCGCGGAACGCGCGTTCAAGGAAGATTGCGCTGTGGGGGTTAAAGGGCGTGAGCGAAGCCCGATTAAGAAGGCGCAGCACGCCAGCCCTTTTTACTGTCCTTTCGCGTCTTTCCGCGGCATAATAAAGGGGAGTTTATAACGAGGAGGAACTAGCGATGTTAGGAGCAACGTTACTCGGAACGGGCGGGAGCATTCCGCTCCCTGACCGGTATTTATCATCGGCCGTCTTAAACTACAAGGGCCGGGAGATTTTAATGGATGCCGGCGAGGGAACTGGGGTGTCCATGCGGGCTGCACGAACGGGCTTTAAGAACCTGGATGTAATTTGCATTACCCACCTTCACGGGGACCATGTAATCGGGTTACAAGGAATTCTGGGAACGACAAGTAATACCGGTCGGACCGAACCAATTACGATTATCGGGCCGAAGGGGATTAAGGATGTGATGAAGGGCTTCCGGGTGATCATGCCGTGGTTGGCCTACGACATTAACATCATCGAGGACCCGGAACCGGGGAAGCCGATTGTGATTAATAACAAGTACATTCACGGCGACCTCAGCATTACGCCGCTTCCCGTTAAGCATACGCGGCCGTGCTTTGCTTACCGGGTTGACATTAAACGGGCCCCGAAGTTTGACCCGCAGCGGGCGCGGGAAAATGAAGTCCCGCAACAGCTGTGGGGAAAGCTCCAGAAGAGTGGCGCGCCAGTTGAACTTGACGGCCAAACGTACACCCCGGAGATGGTTTTAGGGGCGCCGCGGAAAGGGCTGCGGTTCGTGTGGATTACCGATACCCGGCCGGTTCCGGAACTGCCGGAATTCATGAAGGATGCTGACATGATCTTCAGTTGTGCTAACTTTGGTGCCAACGAAGATGAGGATAAGGCTAAAAAGAAGCTCCACATGACCTTTGCGGATGCGGCCACCAACGCCAAGAACGCCCATGCTAAGGAGCTTGTTTTGACGCACTTTTCCCAGGCAATGCGTCATCCCGAACAGTATAAGGAAAACGCAACGAGCATCTTCCCGAATACCATTATCGGGAAGGACCACATGCACTTCGACCTGAATTTTGACCAGGATTTTGCGGAACCAACGATCATCGAAACCCGGGTTGAAGGGGAAGACGAGGAATAGTTAAAACATAAATGATTTAACCCCGTTGTTCTTAAAAGGACAGCGGGGTTTTTGTTTTGCAAAAGTGATGGTATGGATAAAAAATTTAAATGAGAAAATGTTGCCTAAAGGATTGCATTTTTGAAAGTACCGTGTAAAATGTGATTAAAATATGATTAGTATTCATATTAAATTCTTATTGAAGGAGTGATGACAAAATGCACAGTGCGGGACAAGCAGTTGATTTTCAATGGGGTGGCCGGCAAAAGCGGAACGTTATTCTGTATCTCTGGATTTATGGCCTTTTGGGTGCGGTAACGGGAATTACGAATAACGCAATGATGTCGTATTATCAGATTGTTGCTCCTAAGTTGGTGACCGGGTATAACCTTTACGGTGCGATTGGCTCCATTTTGTTAACCGGAGTAATCATGTTAATCCACCGGTGGGGATTTAAGAAAATCTTGCTAATTGCCCCGCCAATTACGGTGATTACGTTGGTTGTCTCGATTATGACAACGAATGTTCCGTTAATCATCATTATGAGCATTATTTCTGGAGTTTCGATTGGAATTTATGATTTTCTGTACCCAATTATGTTTGCGGTGTACATTCCGCGGGAACGGCAAACACGGTGGATGACCTACGTGATGATTGATAATTTGTTGTGGCAATCCGTTCTTACCTTCCTAGGAGGGAAGGCCGTTGTATACTTCTTCGGTAAACTTCAGGGAATTTCTTATTCTCAAGCGTCGGTACTTTCGGCCCATCAAGAAACCATGCACGGGACGATGTTAGCTCACTATACAACGGCTTATAAGGACGTGATTTTGGTTGCCGTTGTCTTAGCGGCGTTAGCGTTCCTGTTTGCCCTCGCAATTAAGGATCGGCCGGTTGACTACCGGATGACGGCTAGTGCGCAGGCGGCACAGAAAACAAAGTGGAACCTTCAAAATTACCGGGCGCTTGCAAACAAGACAGTTTTTATGTGGCTTTTATACATGGTTCTGGTCGGGTTCGGCGCATCGATTGTAGTTCCATACATTCCAATTTACCTGAATAATTACCTGCACATTGCGCGGGGGGTAACGGCAACCATTAATACGATTCAAACGGCAGCAATGTTTGTGGGGTATATGGCGGCGCCGTTCTTGGAACGGAAGTTGGGGACGATTGTTTCTATCGTTGCAACGATGCTGATGTGTACACCTTTAATGATTATTATGGCAAACGGCCGGTTATTGGGATCTGGAATGATGTTGGCTGTCATTGTTTGTATCGTATTGTTCCTGCGGTCGGGCATTGCGAACGCTGCTATGCCGGTTCAGCAAACCCTTCAGATGGCGATGGTGGATAAGGACCACCGGCCGGCATTTAGTGCCATTCTTTCACTGGTGAGTGCCATAACGGGGATTTTATCCGGGTTGTTTTGTACGTTTGTTCTCTTTACTTCACTGGAAGGGTACGCCGTTGCGTACTACAT
>HBJMI04202__coassemble_668_pt1 | contig 17890 bp, 26 predicted proteins | sample HBJMI04202__metabat2_low_PE_002 | metagenome-assembled genome bin HBJMI04202
TTGCTACTGTTAAACAAGCAACACCAGGTGGCGTTGTCAAAAAGGGTGACGTTGTCAAGGCGGTTGTTGTTCGGACGAAATCTGGTGCACACCGGGCAGACGGTTCATACATCAAGTTTGATGAGAACGCTGCTGTTATCATCGGTGATGACAAGTCACCTAAGGGTACGCGGATCTTCGGACCAGTTGCCCGTGAACTCCGTGACGGGGACTTCATGAAGATCGTCTCCTTAGCACCGGAAGTATTGTAATATGACCGACTGGCAAGGAGGTGCGAGTAAGAATGTTCGTTAAGAAGAATGATAAGGTTAAGGTTATCGCGGGGAAGGACAAGGGCACGGAAGGTGTCGTTGAACAGGTTATCCCGGCTGCTAACCGGGTGGTTGTTAAGGGTGTTAACATCGTTAAGAAGCACCAGAAGCCAAGTAACGCTAACCCAAACGGTGGGATCATTGAAGTCGAGGCTCCCATTGATGCATCAAACGTAATGCTCATCGACCCGAAGGACGGCAAGCCAACCCGCGTCGGGTACAAGGTTGTCAATGGCAAGAAGGTCCGGGTTTCAAAGAAGTCCGGCGAGACGTTAGACTAGTTTGACAGGAAAGGAGGACATCGTCTTCATGGCAAATCGTTTAAAGGAAAAGTATGAAAAAGAGATCGTGCCGTCAATGATGGAGAAGTTTAACTACACTTCAATCATGCAGGCACCTAAAGTTGACAAGATCGTGATCAACATGGGGGTTGGTGACGCTGTAAGCAACGCCAAGAACCTGGACGAAGCGGTTGACGAATTAACCCTGATTGCTGGGCAGAAGCCAGTGATTACGCGGGCCAAGAAGTCCATTGCCGGTTTCCGTCTGCGTGAAGGGATGCCGATTGGTTGTAAGGTAACCCTGCGGGGACAGCGGATGTACGAATTCTTAGACAAGTTAGTTTCCGTTTCACTTCCGCGTGTGCGGGACTTCCACGGTGTTAGCAAGCGGGCCTTTGATGGCCGGGGAAACTACACCCTGGGGATTCGTGAACAGCTGATCTTCCCAGAAATTGATTTTGATAAGGTTAACAAGGTTCGTGGGATGGACATTGTCATTGTTACGACGGCCAACACCGACGAAGAATCAAAGGAACTGTTAACCCAGCTCGGAATGCCATTCGCTAAATAAGAGGAGGTTTAAACATTGGCTAAAAAGTCACAAATTGCTAAGAACAAGCGGCCAGCAAAGTTCTCAACGCAGGAATACACCCGTTGCCAACGTTGTGGCCGGCCACATTCTGTTTACCGGAAGTTTAAGTTATGCCGTGTTTGCCTGCGCGAACTTGCTCATAAGGGACAAATTCCTGGCATGAAGAAGGCTAGCTGGTAATTCAGCGACTACAAGGACGAAGGAGGCAAAAATAACATGGCTATGAGTGATCCAATTGCAGATTTCTTAACCCGGATTCGGAACGCTAACATGGCGCACCACGAATCAGTTGAAATTCCTGCATCAAAAATCAAGCATGCCATCGCTGATATCCTGAAGGACGAAGGATTTATCCGCGATGTTGAATACATTGATGATGACAAGCAGGGTATCATCCGTGTATTCCTGAAGTATGGTAAGAACAAGGAACGCGTTATTTCTGGTATTAAGCGGATTTCAAAGCCAGGATTACGTTCATACGTTAAGGCTGACGCTGTGCCGAAGGTGTTAAACGGGTTAGGGATTGCCATCCTGTCAACCTCAGAAGGGGTTATGACTGATAAGGACGCCCGTGCTAAGAACATCGGTGGCGAAGTATTAGCCTACGTTTGGTAAGATCTAATAACGACAGGAGGTGGCATACTCGTGAGTCGGATTGGTTATAAAGTAGTTGAGTTACCAGAAGGCGTTGAGGTTAAGCGCGACGGTAACATGGTAACCGTAAAGGGACCAAAGGGTGAATTAACCCGGGAGTTCTCTGACAAGATTACGATGAAGATTGATGGTTCAACGGTGTCCTTCGACCGGCCATCAGATGACAACAAGATGAAGTCACTGCACGGGACAACCCGGGCCAACTTCAACAACATGGTTGAAGGGGTAACAAACGGCTTCAAGAAGGAACTCGAGTTACGCGGGGTTGGGTACCGTGCTCAGATGAAGGGGAAGACCCTTGTATTAAACGTTGGGTACTCCCACCCAGTTAACTTTGAAGAAGAAGAGGGTATCAAGTTTGAATGCCCGTCTCAAACCCAGATTACCGTTTCCGGAATTGACAAGGAAAAGGTCGGCGATTGCGCTGCCCGGATTCGTGAGACCCGGAAGCCGGAACCATACAAGGGGAAGGGAATTCGTTACGTTGGCGAGTACGTACGGCGTAAGGAAGGTAAGACTGGTAAGTAATAAATATGCAGCATAACCGCTGTAACTAAATTAAGAGGTGAAAATTGTGATTTCGAAACCAGACAAGAACAAGACGCGGCAACGGCGTCACGCCCGTGTTCGGGGAAAGATTTCTGGTACTGCTGAGTGCCCACGCTTAAATGTTTATCGTTCAAACAAAAACATCTACGCTCAAGTAATTGATGACGTAGCGGGTGTGACGCTGGTTAGTGCCTCTACATTAGATAGTGAAATTAGCGCCGGCACCAAGACTGAACAGGCGAGTGCAGTTGGTGCGCTGGTTGCTAAGCGTGCTGCAGACAAGGGTATCAAGGAAGTTGTATTTGACCGTGGTGGATACCTGTACCATGGACGCGTTCAGGCTTTAGCTGAAGCTGCACGTGAAAATGGCTTAGACTTTTAGGAAAAGGAGGAATACCGTTTATGACTTTTATCGATCCAGCACAATTAGATTTAGAAGATCGCGTTGTAGCAATCAACCGGATTACGAAGGTTGTTAAGGGTGGTCGGCGCTTACGGTTTGCTGCGCTGGTTATCGTTGGCGACCACAACGGTCACGTTGGGTTCGGGACCGGTAAGGCGCAGGAAGTTCCTGAAGCCATCCGGAAAGCCGTTGATGCTGCACGGAAGAACTTAATTGAAGTGCCAATCGTTGGAACAACGCTTCCTCACGAAATCATCGGTCAATACAGCGGAAGCCGGATTATGCTGAAGCCAGCAACGGCCGGTTCTGGAGTTGCTGCTGGTGGTGCCGTTCGTGCCGTTATGGAACTTGCCGGGGTTGACGATGTGACAAGTAAGTCAATCGGCTCAAACACGCCGGTTAATGTTGTACGGGCAACCTTTGATGGGTTGACCCGGATGAAGAGTGCTGAACACGTTGCCGAATTACGGGGCGTTTCAGTTCAGCACCTGGCTGAATAAGAAGGAGGACTGAATTATGGCTCAGATTAAGGTTACGTTAAAGCACTCTGTCATTGGACGTCCTCAGTCTCAGCGGAAAATCGTTAAGGGACTCGGGTTAGGCCGGATTAACAGTTCAGCCATCGTTCCGGACAACGCCGCAATGCGTGGTGCTATTCGGAAGATTAACCACTTAGTCGACGTCGAACTGGTTAAGTAATTACCATAATGATATAAGGAGGTGCCAACCCAATGAAATTAAATGAATTAAAGCCGAGCGAAGGTTCACGGAAAGCACGGATGCGTGTTGGTCGTGGGACTTCAGCAGGTAAGGGGAAGACCGCTGGCCGTGGTCAGAAGGGGCAAAAAGCTCGTTACAAGATCCGGCTTGGTTTTGAAGGGGGCCAAATGCCACTCTTCCGGCGGATGCCAAAGCGGGGCTTCAACAACGTTAACCGGAAGGAATACGCGGTTGTTAACTTATCAACGCTGAACGACCGGTTTGAAAATGGTGCCGAGGTTTCACCAGTTATCCTGGTTGAAAAGGGCATCGTTAAGAACGAAAAGGATGGAATCAAGATCCTTGGTAACGGCGAACTCAACAAGAAGCTGACCGTTAAGGCGCACAAGTTCTCCGCTTCAGCTAAGGAAGCCATTGAAGCCGCTGGTGGAAACGCTGAGGTGATTTAATGCTTAAAACAATGAAGAATGCCCTGAAGGTGAAGGAGATTCGCAAGAAGTTGCTCTTTACCCTGGGTATCTTGATTGTCTTTCGTCTAGGCACTTATATCACCGTCCCCGGGATCAACGCAAAGGCGCTAGAAACCGTTGCGTCAACGGGGTTAGTCAGTATTCTGAATACTTTCAGTGGTGGTGGGCTGACGAACTACTCCATCCTTGCGATGGGGGTTTCCCCGTACATCACCGCCCAAATTGTGGTGCAATTACTCCAGATGGACATTGTGCCACGGTTTGTGGAGTGGAGTAAGCAGGGAGAAGTCGGTCGGCGGAAATTAAATCAGGTAACGCGTTACCTGACGATTGTGCTTGCGTTTGTACAATCAATTGGGATTACCGCTGGGTTTAACGCACTGAGTGGACTGCACTTAATTGAGCGGCCGAGCCTCTCAACGTATCTGATGATCGGGATTATCCTGACTGCCGGAACAATGTTTACGACGTGGTTGGGGGACATGATTACCGATCGTGGAATCGGAAACGGGGTATCCATTATCATTATGGCCGGGATTCTCGCCCGGACCCCGAGCGCAATCCATGAGGTTGTCAAGGAATGGTTCGGTTCGGCACCTGGGAACATCTGGGTGCCGGTGGCCGAGGTTGTTGCCCTCGTGGTAGCAGTCTTAATCATCGTGGTCTTTGTGACCTACGTTGAGGAAGCCAAGTACCGGGTGCCAATCCAGTATACCCGGCGGATGGCGGGAACGAGTGATAATTCGTTCCTTCCGTTGAAGGTGAACGTCGCTGGGGTGATCCCCGTGATCTTCGCTAGTTCGTTTATCGCAACGCCGCAGACGATTTTAATGGCCTTTACGTCGAAGTTCCAGGGCGCTACGTGGTTTAAGGTCGCAACAGACGTCTTTAACATGCAGACGGTTCCAGGAATGACGTTATACACCATCCTAATCATTGTCTTCACGTTCTTCTACGCGTTTGTTCAGGTGAACCCTGAAAAACTCGCGGAGAACCTGCAAAAACAGGGAAGTTACATTCCGTCAGTTTGGCCGGGGAAGGAAACGCAGAAGTATGTTTCCCGGCTGCTGATGCGGTTGAGCTCAGTTGGGGCCCTCTTCCTTGGGTTTGTTTCACTGATCCCGCTGGTTGCATCGGCAATCTTCGGGTTGAACCAGTCAATCGGACTGGGAGGAACAAGTTTGCTGATCGTGGTCGGGGTTACGCTTGACACGGTCCGCCAGATGGAAGGCATGATGATGAAGCGGAAGTACGTCGGCTTCATCCGGGAATAGTTAACGCGAATAACAATGATTACAAGGACTATGACCAGTATGGTTGTAGTCCTTTTTTGGTGCTTGCCAATCATTAATATTAGCAACTACTCCATTTGTTTATTTTAAAAAGTAATTGACTTTAGAAAAGGCTAATTATATACTAGCGATAATCTTGTGAGGAGATGGGGGATGCTCATGACAACGATTAGAAGTAATAGCTCTGCATCAACGGTAGCAACGACATTGCGACAAGTTTTAATGGGGAAATAAGGATATCAGTTGACCATGATGGTGCGTCTAATTATCAGGGAAATACGAAATTAGCTAGTATTATTGCTGAATTAAAGGGTGAAGTTACGAATCTTCAGGAAGCAACGGAGAAGTATGCTAGTGCAATTCAACGGGCTCATGAAGCATACAAGGCGACTGATTGTAATTCATACAGGTGATTAAATGATGGACTTAGATGAAGAATACCGGGAGATAAACCGCCAACTAGTTGCTGCCGAAACGGAGGAAGCGTCTCTTCGTGAATTAAACCGGCAAACGAAGGAGATTTTGGATAATACCGAGGGACTTTTACGAACGATTGCTAATGTGAACGACCAGGTATCAAACGGCGCATATCACAGCCGATATGCGCAAGAATTGTCTGCAATAGGGCGGAATTGGGTAGGTTATCGCAATCGAATTTTAGGTGGTATAAGTGCACAGGTTCAAAACTGTGAACGTGATCTCCAAAGCAATAAAAGGGAACAGGACGAACTGTATCAGTTAAAAAAGCAGGTTATTCATCGAATGGAGGAAGAATAATGGTACGAATGAAATTAACGGCCGCTAAGGAACAGGTTAACTCATTGCGGAGGGTGAGTAATCAGCTAAATGACCAGGTAGATAGTATTCAGAACGTGATTACCATGTTTTCTGATGATAATAAATTATCCGGGCGGGGGTATACCCAAGCGAAGGATTTTGGAATGGCTGTTGTGGTAAATGCCTGGCGGGCGTTACGGGTGGCCTGTGAGGCAATTGCTAGGTCCGCTAATAAGATGGTCACACAGTACGAGTCAATGGTTGACACGAAAAGCTGGTCAGATGAAGAGCTTGACATGAAGATCCAGCGCCTAGTTCAAATGAAAAGACAGCTGATGGGAACCGTTCAGCAATTATCACACCTCAAGCAAAAAGCGAGTGACGCTGGGCAGGATACCACGGGATTAGCGGACAGTATTCGGGGATGTAATGAACTAGCGGGTAACATTGAGCAAGCGCTCCAGCGGTTACGTCAGATTAAGCACCACCTACATGAGTTTGATGGGCAATCTGCGAGTCTGGTTCAGGATGCTCAAAGTTTGTTGGATGCTGCCCGGAATGGGATTGCTGAGATGAATAATGGAATCCATAACAATGGAACTATCAGCATGCCAAGTGAGTCAGCGTTAAATTGGATTGACGAAGTAAATGCTTTAGCGGAGAAGTATGATACCCGGCGACAGCGGTTTATTGACGTTATGAGTGAAGCCTTTGGGATTGATAAGCCCACTGCTGTAGATTTGTATAAACTTCAGCAGGGAATTGAACGTTATGCTGAGAAACACCATAAAGGGAAAAAGTGGGCGATATATGAGTATAGCAGGCTTGTTGCTACCCTAGGCGGATATGGGGAAGGTGTGTTTAAAAAATTTGTGTGGGCACAGGCAGGGTGCGATATACCTAAAGCCCAATTTTCCATGCTTTTAGAAAAATATGGAGCGTCATCAATTGGGCGAAAATTGTTACTCAGACAGCACCAAGTTTTTTCAAGTAAGACCGATATGGCGCATGAGATGGTTATTATAGCGTCGTTAACTGGCGAAGCTAAGGATAATGATACTTCTAATTATGGAATAGTACTTCTTTCTTATTGCTTCACAAGAAGACTGGGGACGGCGTTCAGCAACCACGGTGTTAAAAATGAATTTAGAGATAACGTTTCCTATCGGGGAGATATTGTATCCGGAAGTTATAGTAACGCTGATTTTTCTGCTGATGTTGATGCGGAAAACATATATCAGCGGATGATGAAGGCGCAAAGCATAAAACAGGCTTTTAACGTTCCGGTAAATTATTACGAGGGAATTGCAGACGGAACAGTTAACAGAAAAACGGAGTTTATAAAGAACAATGGTGGTTGGAAAAATATAAACGCAAAAATTAATGCGTGGACGCCTGAGGATGAAATGTTGACCTTTTATAAAGTTAATGGGTCTCAAATTAATAAGGCGAAAAAGAGTTTCAAGCAGTATTTAGATAGTAAATCAACTGGAATCGAGGCGCTTTTTAACTAATGGATAATCGTTTATTTCATGGAATCGACCGAACCTTGATGATTATTATCGTAATCATATTATGCGGAGTAGTTGCCGCGGGGATAGTTAGTTCCGAACGGATGTTTAAGTTTAACTACGTCGATACTGCTCCGCAGCGAACGGAATACTTAGCTACTCACCTGTTAACCGGGTACCCAAGGACGAACGATCAACTGATGAAGGAGAACGGGCATTTTAAGCATGCCAAAATGAAAGGATTAGACATTATTTGCCCTACGTTAGCTAGCTGTCCGGGGTTAATCATTAAAACGAAAGATTATACGATTTTATATGAGCTTAACGATTTTTGTACAGTAACAGATTCAGAAGGAACATTGTACACGTTCAATGATAAGATGACTAAGTTAGAATCGTACGGCATTCGACCTGATGGTTCTACGGGACCAAGCTATGCTAGTCAGAAAATGGTGCGAAAGGTTAAACGCGAATGGAATGCGCGTCTTGACCAAATCGGGCACCGCATGAACTTCCAGTTTAACTTTATGCCGTGGAAGGATTTTGGGTTGTAAGCGGATAGTTGACTGGCCGGATTGCGTTGGCGGATTCTGGGTGATGGAACAGCCGAAGAAGACGCGCCAGCCGCTGGATGATATTCTGACGGTCATTCACTAGCCCTTAAAATTCCGGGCGGCCTGCGGTATACTGGGCAGGTAAACTTATATAGTGGAAGGAATGGTACGAAATGGCATTGAACTTAATGCTGATGGGGTTACCGGGCGCCGGTAAGGGAACCCAGGCTGAGCGGATTGTTGATGAATACAAGATCCCGCACATTTCAACGGGTGATATTTTCCGCGCTGCCATGAAGAACGGAACGGAAATGGGAAAGGAAGCCAAGAAGTACATCGATAAGGGTGAACTGGTTCCGGATGAAGTCACCAACGGAATCGTCAAGGACCGGTTGGCCGAAGATGACGTCAACGACGGCTACATGCTGGACGGTTTCCCGCGGAACATGGTCCAGGCCGAAGCGCTCGACCAGTTTGGCGCAGAATTAGGTAAGCCGTTGAACTGCGTGATTAACATTGATGTTGATCCGGAGTCACTGATGGAGCGGTTAACTGGCCGGTTTGTTTGCCGCGACTGTGGGGCAACATACCACAAGGTCTTTAACCCGACGAAGGTTGAGGGAACGTGTGACCGGTGTGGCGGCCACAACTTCTTCCAGCGGGATGATGACAAGCCGGAAACGGTTAAGAACCGGCTGGACGTCAACATGAAGATGAACACGCCTCTGCTGGACTTCTACAAACAGAAGGGAATTCTTCATAACGTGGACGGAAACCAGGACATTGATGCTGTTTTTGCGGCAATCAAGCAGGTTTTGGATTCCATTAAGTAGCGGTCAGGCCGCTAATTAGCATTAACTTTAGATAACCTGGATTATTATGGTGCGGATGCTTGTCGAAAGCTATTTCGTGTGCTATGATAATTCAGGTTTACTTTTTCAATGGGCTTAGTTTGCACTTTTTGCGCTAGCTCGCGGAAAATGGTGGGACTCTCCCGGATGGGAAACTACTCACGTGTTCGACGACGGGTAAAGTTTCACAACCAATTTAAGGAGGTACTTTTACGTGGCGAAAGATGATGTGATTGAGATTCAAGGGACAATCAAAGAAACGTTGCCCAATGCGATGTTTAAAGTTGAACTTGAGAACGGGCACGAAATCCTTGCCCACGTTTCCGGAAAGATTCGGATGCACTACATTCGGATTCTGCCGGGTGACCGGGTAACGGTTGAAATGTCCCCTTACGATTTGACTAAGGGTCGCATTACCTATCGCTTTAAATAGATTGTACTTCAGTAATTTATAGGAGGTATGATTCATGAAAGTAAGACCATCAGTTAAACCAATGTGCGAACACTGCAAAGTAATCAAGCGCAAGGGTCGCGTTATGGTTATTTGCGATAACCCGAAGCACAAGCAACGTCAAGGATCATAAGATAAGGAGGTGTAATTGTAATGGCTCGTATTGCAGGGATTGACTTACCAAGTGACAAGCGGATTGTCATTGGGTTAACCTACATTTATGGAATCGGTAACTCACGTGCTAAGAAGATCTTAGCAGACGCAGGCGTTTCAGAAGACGTTCGCGTTCGTGACCTGACAGCCGAACAGGAAGACAAGATCCGGGTGGAAGTTAACAAGTACGACGTCGAAGGGGACCTTCGGCGGGAAGTTTCCATGAACATCAAGCGTCTTTCTGAAATTGGCTCTTACCGAGGCCTTCGTCACCGGCGGCACTTACCAGTTCGTGGTCAAAACACCAAGAACAACGCCCGCACACGGAAAGGCCCAGCGGTTTCAATTGCAGGGAAGAAGAAATAATAAATTAAAATAAAAGGAGGTTAGATCGTTCATGGCAGTTAAGAAGTCACGGAAGCGCCGGGCAAAGAAGCACATTGAGTCCGGTGTGGCACACATTCACTCAACCTTTAACAACACCCTCGTGATGATTACGGACGTTCACGGGAACGCCGTTGCATGGTCATCAGCCGGTGCACTTGGCTTTAAGGGGAGCCGGAAGTCAACGCCGTTTGCTGCACAGATGGCTGCGGAAGCCGCTGCTAAGAGTGCAATGGATCACGGAATGAAGACCGTTGAAGTATCCGTTAAGGGCCCTGGTTCAGGGCGTGAAGCTGCTATTCGGGCACTTCAGGCTGCAGGACTTGAAGTTACATCCATTAAGGACGTAACGCCGGTTCCGCATAACGGATGCCGTCCGCCAAAGCGTCGTCGTGTTTAATAGCGACATTACCGTTGGGGACGGGCCCGAAACGGTTTTGTTGGCTGACACGATGCGTTTTGAAAGGGGTATGCATTACTAATGATCGAATTTGAAAAACCAAAAATTCATAAGATTGAAGAGACGAAGGACTACGGCCGGTTTATCGTTGAACCATTAGAGCGGGGCTACGGTACGACGCTCGGGAATTCGTTACGCCGGATTCTGCTTTCTTCGTTACCGGGGGCAGCGATCACTGACGTTCAGATTGATGGTGTTCTGCACGAATTTTCAACCGTTGACGGGGTGTTAGAGGATGTCACCAAGATTATCCTGAACCTCAAGAAGGTTGCCTTGAAGATCAACGGTGAAGACAAGCAGGACCTTGAGATTGACGTGACCGGGCCGCTTGAAGTAACGGCTGGTGACATCCAGGGGTCAAGTGATGTTGAGATTTTGAACCCCGACCAGTACATTTGTACGGTTGCTGATGGTGCCACGTTCCACGCCCGGCTGTCTGCTAACACGGGGCGGGGATACGTTTCGGCTGATGAAAACAAGGCCAAGGCAGATGACATGCCAATTGGTGTTTTACCGATTGACTCACTTTATACCCCAATCGAGCGCGTTAATTACCAGGTTGAAAAGACGCGTGTTGGTCAAAAGGATGACTACGACAAATTAACCCTTGACGTGTGGACAAACGGTTCACTGACGCCAAGTGAGGCAATTAGCTTATCCGCTAAGATTTTAACGGAGCACCTGACCCTGTTCGTCGACCTGACAGATGAGGCAAAGAACGCCGAAATCATGGTTGAAAAGGAAGAGACGGCCAAGGAAAAGATGCTGGAAATGACCATCGAAGAGCTTGATCTTTCCGTTCGGTCATACAACTGCTTGAAGCGGGCCGGCATCAACACGGTTCAGGAACTGACCGACAAATCAGAAGCTGACATGATGAAGGTGCGGAACCTCGGACGGAAGTCCCTCGATGAGGTTGAAGGTAAGTTAGCTGAACTTGGGTTAAGTCTTCGTCAAGACGACTAATAACAACATAAAGGAGGGACTATTGATGGCTTATCGTAAATTAGGACGGACCAGCGAACACCGGAAGGCAATGCTGCGGAACCTGACTACTGACCTGATCGTTAACGGCAAGATCGTAACGACGGTTCAGAAGGCCAAGGAAGTACGGAAGATGGCTGAAAAGATGATTACCCTTGGAAAGAAGGGTGATTTATCCGCCCGGCGGAAGGCTGCTGGTTACATCATGGACGTCGTTGTTGATAACGACAACGACGAAGATGCAAGCGTTAAGACGGCACTCCAGATGCTGTTTGATGACGTTGCTCCCCGTTACGCAGAACGGAACGGTGGGTACACGCGGATTTTAAAGATGGACCGGCGGCGTGGTGATGCTGCTCAGATGGCAATCATCGAACTGGTTTAATTGAATCTGCGAATTAAATACGTAAAGGGTCACTTTTACGGTGATGGAAGGATGCTATGATGATGGCGAATGCCAAGTCTAGTCCTAAGTAGTCCGGGAGGATGAAAATTCACCGTAAAAAGTGATTTTTTATTTTATACGGAACTCTTTATGGGCGGATTCCCAGGAAATCATGGTGCTGGTTCCGGGTTCTCTGATATAATGTGGGGGAATTACACGGTCAGGGGGGATTAGTATGCCGGTCATTGATGTTCGGGACGTAACGGTGCAGTACCGCGATGAGGATCGTCCTGCGCTGCAGCACGTTTCGTTGCAGGTTACGCGGGGGGAATGGATTGCCTTAATTGGGCACAACGGTAGCGGGAAGAGTACCCTTGCCCGGGCGCTTGATGGGCTGGTGCCCCTGACAGCGGGAGCTATTCACGTTGCGGGAATTCCCGTCGACGAAGAGCATATCTGGGATGTCCGGCGCCGGGTTGGAATGGTTTTTCAAAACCCTGATAACCAGTTTGTCGGGGCGGACGTTGCGGGTGACGTGGCGTTCAGCCTTGAAAATCAAGAAGTCCCCCGTGAAGAGATGCATCAGCGCGTGGCGGCCGCGCTGAAGGCGGTGGGAATGGCAGGGTATGCCAACCACGCCCCGAGTCGTCTTTCAGGAGGGCAAAAGCAGCGGGTCGCAATTGCCGGTGTGTTGGCACTGCGTCCTGAAATTGTGATTTTTGATGAGGCGACGAGTATGCTTGATCCGGCCGGACGGGACGATGTTGTTACGCTGATGCGGACCCTTCATGAGCAGGGATTAACGATTATTACCATTACGCATGATATTGACGAAGCCGGATTGGCGGACCGGGTAATTATGCTGGATAACGGCCGGGTGGTGACGGCCGCACCGCCGGCCACCGTTTTTGCGCAGGAGGATACGCTAGTCGCCCGGGGATTAGATGTCCCGTATTCCGCCCGGTTAAAGCAGGCGCTTGCTGCCCGCGGAGTTCGGGTACCTAAGGAGTACCTCACAAACGAAGGGATGGTGAACTGGTTATCGCAATTGAAGTCAACCATTTAAGTTACACCTACCAGGCGGGGACGCCCATGGCAGCGCCGGCCCTGCAGGATGTTTCCCTTCGGATTGAGGATGGTAGTTATACGGCCATTATTGGGCACACGGGAAGCGGGAAATCGACGCTCCTCCAGCATTTCAACGGGTTGCTTAAGCCGACATCTGGGCAACTGACGGTGAATGGGGTGACGATTACCCCCGCAACGAAAAACAAGGAACTGAGTGACCTCCGTCATCAGGTTGGATTTGTGTTCCAGTTCCCGGAGGCGCAGTTGTTTGAGGAAACGGTCCTCAAGGATATTGCCTTTGCACCCCGGAACTTTGGAAAGAGTGCGGCCGAGGCGGAGCAGATTGCCCGCAAAGTGGCGGCCATGGTGGGGTTAAGTGAGACAACGCTCACCCAGTCACCGTTTGACCTCTCTGGTGGACAGATGCGGCGGGCGGCCATTGCCGGCATCCTGGCAATGGAGCCCCATACGCTGATTTTGGATGAACCGACGGCCGGATTGGATCCGCAGGGGCGGCGAAGCATGATGAACTTGTTTGCCCGCCTTCACCGGGAGTACCTCCTCACGATTATTCTGGTGACCCACCAGATGGATGACGTAGCGGATTATGCCGATCACGTGGTTGTGATGGAACACGGTCAGGTGCTGCAGACGGGGACGCCGCGGCAGGTGTTTGCGGACGCTAAGTGGCTGCGGGAGCACCACCTACGGTTACCGCAGACGGCAGCAATGGCGGAACAACTGGCGGCACGGGGCTTCTCGTTTGATCCGCTCCCGTTAACCGAACACGAACTTGCTGATCAGCTTGTTCCTCAACTACAAGGAGGTGGCCGGCATGACTAAACTGCTGTTAGGGCGGTACGTCCCCGGCAATTCGGTTCTCCACCGGATGGACGCCCGGGCTAAGTTAGCCCTTAGTTTTGCGTTTATTGCCATTATTTTCTTGGCCAATAATTGGGCCACGTACCTGATACTAAGTGCGTTTACGCTGGGGTGTGTGTTCCTTTCCCGGGTATCTGTGCGCTTCTTTATCGCTGGGGTCAGGCCCCTTATTTGGCTGATTCTGCTAACGGTGACGCTTCAGATTTTTTTTGCGCGGGGAGGCACCGTTTACTGGCACTGGGGAATCTTCTCCCTGACGGCGGGAGGGATTATTAACGGGATTTTCGTGTTTTGCCGGTTTATGCTGATTATCTGCATGTCGACCCTCCTGACCCTCACTACGCCGCCACTGGCAATTGCGGATGCGATGGAGTCGCTGATGGCCCCGCTGAAGCTTTTAAAGGTCCCGGTTGCGGAAATTGCGTTGATGCTATCAATTGCATTGCGGTTTGTGCCGACACTGATGGACGAAACCCAAAAGATTATGAATGCGCAGCGGGCGCGCGGGGTCAGCTTTAGTACCGGGAAGATTCGCAACCGGATTAAGGCGATTATTCCACTCCTAGTGCCGCTTTTTGTCAGTTCGTTTGAGCGGGCGGAAGACCTTGCCACCGCGATGGAGGCCCGGGGCTACCGGGATGGCGCCCACCGGACAAAGTACCGGGTTCAGCAGTGGCACTTGGTGGATACCATTGCAGTGGTGGTGTTCGTGTTTCTGACGGGTGCGCTGGTATGGCTGCGTGCTTAAAATCAATTCTACGAAGAAGGGATGATGGCGGATGCCACGGTATAAGGTAACGCTAGCCTACGATGGAACTAACTTTGCGGGCTACCAGGTGCAGCCCCATAAACGGACGGTCCAGGGCGTTTTAGAACGGGCCCTCAATAAGATGAGTAAACGAGACGATTACGTTCACGTGGTGGGGTCGGGCCGGACCGACGCGGGGGTGCACGCCCTCGGCCAGGTAATCCACTTTGATTTTCCCCATGACATTCCGGCGCAGGGGATGCTTCGCGGGTTGAACAGCATGCTGCCGTTAGACTGTGAAGTGGTGGCCTGTGAAGTGGTTCCGCAAAGTTTCCATGCCCGTTATACGGCCCACGCGAAAACCTACGTTTACCGGGTGAGCCGCGGGGAGTTTGTTAACCCGTTTAAACGAAACTACACCGGCCACTATAAGTTTAAGTTAGACCTTGATAAAATTAGGGCGGCCCTCCCGGACGTGGAGGGGACCCACGACTATTCGAGTTTTGTGGCCGCAGGCAGTCAAGCGACTAACCACGTGCGGACGGTGTACCGGGCCACTGTGCGGGAGGATCAGGCAAATGACGAAGTGGTTTTCTCGTTTACCGGGAATGGTTTTTTGTATAATCAGGTGCGGATTATGGTGGCCACCCTGCTTGAAATTGGCGCGGGCCGGCGACCAGTACATGATTTTCAACGGCTCTACGTGGTTAAGGATCGGAATGAATGCCGCGAAACGGCCCCGGCAAGCGGGCTCTACTTAAAGGCCGTTTACTATGATCAGCCGGGATCAGAATTAGCCCGAAAAAGCGGGGAAGACGATTGACGCGTGCGGGGCAAAAGAGTATCATATTAGCTGGTATTGTTTGCCCCACAGTAAGCCCCGTTAACCTTATTGTTTGTCAAACATACAGAAATTGGAGGATATAATCGTGCGTACAACATATATTGCAAAGCCAGGCGAAGTTGAGCGGAAATGGTATGTCGTTGACGCCACTGATGTTCCTTTGGGACGGTTATCAGCGGTTGTTGCATCTGTTCTGCGTGGTAAGAACAAGCCAACGTTTACGCCACACGTTGATACTGGTGACTTTGTCATCGTAATCAACGCCGAAAAGGTTGCGTTGACCGGAAAGAAGGCCAAGAACAAGGTCTACTACCACCACTCCAACCATCCGGGTGGATTAAAGGAACGGACAGCCGGTGATTACCGTGAAAAGGATCCCGAGAAGCTCATTGCCCTTTCAGTTAAGGGAATGCTGCCGAAGGGTACTCTTGGTCGCCAGCAGCTGAAGAAGCTCCACGTATACCGTGGCGCTGACCACAAGCACGCTGCACAGCAGCCAGAAGTATTAGATATTACGAACTTAATCTAGATCTAGGAGGAAATCGAATTGGCTCAAGTACAATACTACGGTACAGGTCGCCGGAAGAACTCAGTTGCCCGGGTCCGGTTAGTTCCGGGAACTGGTAAGATCACGATGAACGGCAAGCCTGCAGAAGAATACATTCCATTTGCAAACTTACGTGAAGTCATGGTTCAGCCGTTTGACGTTACGGAAACGAAGGGCTCATACGACGTCCTCGTTAACGTAAACGGTGGTGGCTTCTCAGGACAGGCCGGTGCTACACGGCACGGAATTGCCCGCGCACTGCTTGAAGTTGACCCGGACTTCCGGGGCGCACTGAAGCGTGCAGGTCTCTTAACACGGGACCCACGGATGAAGGAACGGAAGAAGCCAGGTCTCAAGAAGGCCCGGAAGGCTTCCCAGTTCTCAAAGCGTTAATCGGATTTCGGTTAATGGCGATGAAAAAGGAATCCAGGTTTTCCTGGGTTCTTTTTTGTTTGCAAAAATAGTTTTCTCCTAATAAAGCACTTACATTTTTGTTATAATAGCTATGGAGCATTTATTCCAATTATTTTTTTAGGGGGAGATACTATGAATTGGGTAAAGCAGTTATTGGCGCCGCCACCAGCGCAACCGCTCCGGGATGATGCGACGGTGCGGCAGCTCTACCCGCGGTACCGGGTGCGCGTTTTCATCGGGATTTTCGTCGGGTACATGGGGTACTACTTTGTGCGGAATACCACGGCGGTTCTTTCCGGAATCCTGCAGATGTCGGCCACCCAAATCGGGATTATTTCGTGTGCGTCGTACGTGGCGTACGGGATTTCCAAGTTTGTGTCCGGCCACATTGCGGACAGTTCTAACGCCAAGATTTTCTTGCCGTTGGGCCTGGTTTTATCAGGGGTTGTTAATATCCTAATCGGGGTGATTCCGGGAATCATTTCCACCGTTTGGATTTTTACTGTCATGTACCTGATTAACGGCTGGCTCCAAGGAATGGGGTACGGCCCGTGTTCCCGGTCACTGGTGTACTGGTTTGACGATGAAGAACGGACGTTGTGGGGTTCGATCTGGAACCTTGCCCATAATTTTGGGGGTGCCCTTGCGCCTGCTTTGGCTGGATTAGGACTGGCAATTGCGGGGAATAACGCGATGGCGCGGGCCCACGCAGCGTACTGGCTTCCAGGGATTGTTGTTATTATCATCGCGGTGTTCGTGTACTTTATCCAGGAAGACACCCCAGAATCAGTTGGGATGCCGTCCGTGGAACAGTACCACCACCTGCCGGCCAAGAAGCAGCCGGCAGCGGTACCGCCGATGAAGGTGGTTATCCGCGAGTACATTTTGCCAAATAAGAAACTACTGTGGGCGTGCATGTACGGGGCATTCGTTTACGTTCTCCGGTACGGGATTGTTGTATGGGCGCCCCGGTTCTTAGCGGCGCCCCAGAGCGTTGGTGGCAAGGCCGTGAACGCCGCCGCGGGAATGGGCGGCTTTTCGTTCTTCGAAATTGGCGGCGTGCTGGGCATGCTGTGCGCCATGATGATTTGCCGGAAGGTCTTTAACAACTCGATGCCACTAACCAACGTTGCCTTTCTGGTATTAACCATGGTTTTAGTTGTGATTTACTGGTTCATTCCGGCGGGGAACCAGTACCTGCTCGCTGATTACGCGGTCCTCATTGGTCTGGGATTTGGAATTTACGGCCCGGTAATGACGATTGGGTTGTATGCCATGGGAATTGTGCCCAAGATTGCGGCTGGGGCAGCTGCAGGGCTGTCAGGAACGTTTAGTTACGTGTTGGGGGCGGTTATTGCGACCCTGGTAATCGGAATTATCGCTGATCACATGGGCTGGCTGGCCGTCTTTGGCCTGTTTATCATTGCGGCGATTGGGGCGATTATCTGTACGTTGTTGTCCCGGGATAAGCGACTAGAAGGGTTTCACCAGTCCCAGGAAAGCTAAAATTAAGAAGCCGAAGAATTAACAAATAAAAACGTGGGGGAAGGTGAAGTGAACCCCAAAAATTGGACACTTTATTAACTAGGCAACCTGGGACTGAAT
>HBJMI04202__coassemble_669_pt1 | contig 17824 bp, 14 predicted proteins | sample HBJMI04202__metabat2_low_PE_002 | metagenome-assembled genome bin HBJMI04202
TTTAAGAAGTCAATCATCGCAAGATGATTACAAAACATATATTACGAGGAGGAATGGAAAAGAAACGTAAAAAAAGCCCCCCACACTTGCCTAAGGTGCGGAGGACTTCACTATATAAGCTCACAAGTTGAGGCAACTTATAACTTGTTCAACCAGTGAGTAAATAGTGCCACACATATCCCTACAAGTAGGGGATATATGAATTGGCTAACGAAGGACATAAACTTCACCTCCTATCGAGGCAGTTGCCAGGGTTAAGTATATCAGAAAATAATCTTGGCGAATATATTCTTGTTATGTTATTATGTTGATGAACGAAGGACATAACTTCTTAAGTCTAACCGGCCGCCTTACCAGTTAGACTTATTTTTTGGCTCTATAATATTTAGCACTGATGGAGAAATCCACCTTTACTAAACGTTATAGAGCCCGAAGAAGACGGTATTTAAATTTAAACTACAATTATTTCTTGGAAAAGCGTTTAACCTGTTCAAAGATTTCAGCGAGTAAATAAGCAATATATGCACTTTGATGAAGCTCAGGGTTAATCTCACTTAGTACATTCCCCAGACTTACCCATAATTCTTTAGGAATGAGTGTTCCAACAGGTCTTTTTGGGAAATATTGTCCGTCAATTCTTTGATAAAGCGGGTAAACGGATATATCTGTTTGGTCCATATGGTTTAACGTGTAATCGATCAACCAAACGATATAATCGCCAACCCGCATATCACATAATTCAGCAACTGCTTTAAGTTGCGTTGCTAAGGTAACGGGCGTTGACAAGTAGATACTAAGATTATGGCCTTGTTTGAGTTCTTCAACCCGTTGCTCCTTTTCTGCAGATTCCGTAATGAATAGGGACCAATTTGAACGATCGATTTTAATTGGAGAGGGGTTGGCTTCACTTCCGCCATACCGGTCAATTAATGAATATGTTGTTATAATTGTTTCAATATTGGTTTTGCTCCCACTGTTGATGTTGGGACCCAATTGTTTAGTCTTAACTTTGTTGGTGTGTTCAAAACCAATTTCTAAGGCGTCATTTACTTGCATTAATTATCCTCCAGATTATTTATACAACGATTGAAATAAGTCGATAAACGGTCGATACTCACTGTGTTTCTTTATAACGTCAACCATCGGGCTTTTGTTATATTCCAGTGTTTGAAAGTCAGGTATCAATGGTAAAAACGCTTTGTTTACGACTTTTGTTAATGCTTTTTGGAATTGGCGTGACAGCTTTGATTCAGTAAACATATTCCCAATGGTTACGATATTGCTTTTTGGAATTATCATTTTGGATAGATGCTCTTGGAACACGGTATTAGCCACAATACTTAAACTGTCAGGTGTAACAACGTTAATAATTTGATTCATGTGGTCAAAAATTAAATCGTTTAATTCACTTAACCCCGATGTGGTATCAAATAGAACCACTTGGTATTCAGTTTGCAATTTAATGTACTTTAACCATTTTTCAAAATAATATGAATTCCCATTATTTGGTAGCACTTCGCTACCCGGAAGAAGGGCACAGTTCCGTGTAATCAATTGAACTGTGCAGCCTAGGTAGTTGGACGTAAAGATTAAATCAGCGTTTTGTGCGCTATCCATTGCGGTCTTTAAACTGCCTGCGAGTGCCGTTAATCCGCGTTGAGGGTCACAATCAACCATCAAAACAGGAATGCCTTTTTTGGCCAGAAATGCAGCGTAATTCCACAGTAAGCTGGTTTTACCAACGCCGCCTTTGATTCCGCCAAAAGCAATAAATTGTGTTGTTCTTTGTTCCATGTTAATGTTCCTCATCTGATTCTAGCTCTTCGTTGTAGTTAGCTAATAATTGTTCTTGATGATTGGCTAAGAACGTGGTTAAAGCGGTAGTTGGTATAATTCGTGCGCTAACCCGTTTCTTTAACGTGTAACTGTTTAATCGTTTCTTGCCGAATGCCGTGGTAACTTTTTTAGGGAGGCGCAGTGCTGTTTCAACTGTACATAGTCCGGGAACAATAATGCGGTCCCCAATTAGTAGGTGGTCACGAATTACTGTGATCAATGAATTTACAGCCACTACCGCTTCCTCATCCGACATATTGCCTAACTGTGCGACTTCATGGATAAGTTCTTTTCGCTTTATTGTGCTCAATATAATCACCTCGTAAATTTCATTTCATCCGTAATTATAATATTATCGTCTTTGCAAGTCAATCTTTTAAAAGAAAAGATAACTGCATTTGTAGAGGTTTGCAAAAGCTAGGTGCTTTGTCGATTAGATCATTTGGAATTAAGCTTTGTGTTGAGCAGTGTTTAGACTTTTCAGCCTTATTTTGAGACTATTATTGTGATATCAAATGTGTTAATGGAACCGGAACAATTGATTTTCAACTGGCAGACGGGAAAACGTAAGGCCTACTTATAGCCTAGAGCCGGTTGACCGTTTTGTGACCGAATCCATTTACAACGAGAAGTTACAGGACATCTTTTATGGACAATTATCGGGGTCTTTCAAAACATCAGGACAATAGGACAATACACAGCAAGATGCTAGCGCACTGCGTAATGGCTTATAAGGGAATTGTTCTAGTGTCAGCAGTTCGCGGCCCTTTGTACTTGCCTGAAGGGTTATCTTAAAAATTACCATATAACAATAATATTAGAAACCTTTCATCATAATTTAATCATATGCTATAATGTATTAAAAGCCAATAACAGCTAGGTTTACCGGCAAATCACTAAGGAGAAGAGAGAATGAGCTTATTTAAAAGAATGTTTTTCCGCCAATCACCAGCGAAGTACGGACTAAAGGACGGCCACTTGAACCGGTCGCTTCGGGTGCGGGATCTTTTATCCCTGGGAATTGGAATGATTGTTTCCACCTCAATCTTTACCCTTCCCGGGGAAGTAGCGGCGATGCACACGGGACCTGCGGTAATCATTTCGTTTGTGATTGCGGCCGTGGTGGCCTGTTTGGTCGCATTGGTGTATGCAGAGATGGCGGGGGCCATGCCGTTTGCCGGTTCCGCGTATACGTGGATTAACGTTCTTTTTGGGGAACTCCCTGGCTGGGTAGTCGGCTGGGCGCTGCTTGCTGAGTATCTTATCGGCGTTTCCTTCGTTGTTTCGGGAATATCATCAAACTTGAAACCCATCCTGGCCTCGGTCGGGGTGCATCTTCCGGCCTTCCTCGCTAACCCCCTCGGACAGCGTGGCGGGGTAGTTGATATGATTGCAGTGGGAATTGTTTTAATTGTCGGTTTGCTGGTATCCCGGAATTTATCCAAGATAACGTTGGTTGAGAACGCGCTGGTTATCCTGAAAATCTTTGCGATTCTTTTATTCATCGTAGTTGGTGCCACCGCTGTGCACCTTAGTAACTTTCACCCGTTTATCCCCGCATACCACGCAACGAGCAACGGCGCGTTTGGCGGATGGCAGGGAATTTACGCGGGCGTGGCGATGATCTTTGTTTCGTATTTGGGATTTGATGCGATCGCCGCGAATTCGGCAGAAGCAGTGAATCCGCAAAAAACGATGCCCCGGGGGATTATTGGTTCACTGGAGATTGCGTCGGCCTTCTTCATTGCGGTGAGTTGCGTCTTAATTGGGGTACTGCCGTATCAACGGTATGCGGCCAGCGCTGAACCAATCGGGATTGCGCTCCGGGCAATTCATCATCCGTTAATCGCAACCATTGTGCAGTTAATTGCCGTGTTTGGCATGTTTACCGCCGCCATTGGTTTCACGTTGTCCGGTTCGCGGTTAATCTATTCATTCAGCCGCGACGGGATGTTACCGAAGTTCTTTAGCCGGCTAGACCGGAATCAGCAACCCAAAAACGCCGTGACGCTTATTACGGTGGTTGTCGTTATTGTGAGTTCGCTCTTGCCGTTTAGCTTTTTATCCCAGTTGGTATCGGCGGGAACAATCGTCGCCTTTATGTTTGTGTCAATCGGCCTCTTCTTTCTGCGTAAAAGGGAAGGGCGCGATATTGCCCAGCCAGCGTTTAAGGTGCCGGGTTATCCGGTTGTTCCGGCATTGGCCTTCGTGTTTAGTTTATTAGTTTTCATCGGGCTTGACCGGGCAGCAAAGGTGTATGCGCTGGGATGGTTTGTTCTGGGAGTCATCATTTACTTTGTGTATGGCATTCGGCATGCAAACCACCAGTAAAAGCGTTTTAAGTGGTGTTTTCCGGTAAAATTAAGTAGAATAAAGCCTAGGTTCTAAAAAAGAAATTCGGACAGAGAAAGAGGCATCATGATGGTAAAGGCAATTAAGCTGACGGCGACGGCCCACTACCTCCCGTCACGGGTTGTGACAAATGATGAACTTAGTCAGTTAATGGATACATCAGACGAGTGGATTCAGGCGCATACGGGGATTAAGACCCGGCACTTTGCGATTGGTGAGGACACGTCGGATATGGCGTTAAAGGTTGCCCGGGAGCTTCTGGCAACGGCTGGATTGGCCCCGACGCAGATTGACCTGATTATCGTTTCAACCATTACTCCCGACGCCCTTACGCCTTCCACGGCGGCAATCGTGCAGGGAAAACTGGGGGCAACGAATGCGTTTGCGTACGATTTATCGGCAGCGTGTGCCGGGTTTATCTTTGCGTCAACGACCGCCACGAAGTTTTTGCGGGCGGGCGGTTACCGCCGGGCAATGGTAATCAGTGCTGAAACGAACTCCAAGATGCTCGATTTTCATGACCGAACGTCCGCCGTTTTCTTCGGTGATGGCGCGGCCGGAGCAATCTACGAGGCCAGTGATGATCCGGCCGATGAGATGGTTGGCGGGGAGCTGCTTGAAACGCAGGGTGACGAGGAGTCGATTCACAGTGGTCGGGTAGCCCCGTTGAGTGCGGTGAAGGCGGATAACTATCCCCGGACCGATGCCTTTTACCAGGACGGGCACGCCGTGTACGAGTTCGTTACGCAGCGGATTCCTGAACATATTGCCGCGTTTCTGCAGCAGGAGCACCTGACTCCAGCGGACGTCGACTTTGTGATTCCCCACCAGGCAAACCTCCGGCTAATTGAACAGCTTGCTGAACGGACCGGAATTCCGCTCGCAAAGTTTGCCCAGGAAGTGACGACGGTGGGAAACCTCTCTTCAGTCGGAATACCGCTGGCACTTGACCGGGCTATCCGGGCGGGGAAGCGGCCCCAGCACGTGCTTCTTACGGGCTTTGGCGCCGGATTGGCCTACGCAAGTATGTTGTTAGACCTGTCGAAATTAAAGTAATAACGGGCTATTAAAAGAGGCTGGGATAATTCCAGCCTCTTTCTTTGTATTTCATTGTTAGATAAACGGCTTAACCCCCAAGTACAGCAGAATCAGGGCAATGATTGGCTTCATTACCCGAGAGAAGGTTTGTTTTGTCCTTCCGGGAAGGTGCTGCATTACCAGTGGGGCAAGGGCGGCGCCAACAATTGTCCCGAGTGACATGATGATGACGGGGTGCCAGGCAATCGTCATGGTTGGCCAGTGCAGGCCGATGCCGACGATGGTGGTCCACGTTCGAATAAAGGCCGAAGCGGCGACAGCGTCTTCAAGTGATGCGTTTACTAAAAACATGCCCGCTACGAGGGGACCGCCCCCCGACATTCCGGCTAAACCAGTCATAACACCGCTGACAATCCCGGTTCCGTCAGCCATTACCTGGTTGAGTCGCGTTTGCGTCGGCCGGGTTTGGTGGTGAAGGTGGGGGGCAATGATGGTTTTGTACAGGATTGATAGCGCCAAAACCACCAGAATGACGCTGATGATGATCCGGTAGTAGTGCTGGTTAATCCGGTTAACCAGCAGACTTCCGCCCAGTGTTCCGACAAGCGCCCAAAATAGGAGACGGTGTTCTTGCCGGTGGTGGTGTGATTCACGGTCGTGTTTTTTTCGCACGCCGTGATAAATCAGGGTCGCAATGATTAACGCCGGTAAGGTTGTGACCAGCGCGCTGGCAGCGGCCGTCTTGGCGGTAAGCCCAAACAGGGTGATGAAACTACCGATGTACAGCGCTGCGCCCATGCCGAGTGAAATCATAATGAATCCGATGATAAACCCGATGAGGAGTAAAAGTGTTATTTCCATTAGAAGGATTCGCCTCACTTGCCGGTAATTATTGTTTTTACCGGATAGTTTCGGTGGTTGGGAGTGTAAAAACCAACCATGCTCTCGTTATACCACTATTTTTCATGAACGGTTACATTTGTAGTCGAATTTTAATTACTTTTCCTTTTAGCCATAGTCAAACAAAACCCGGTGATTACGCCGATCACCGGGAAGAAACTGCTTCTAATTTGTATGTTACGTCATCGGCCTCATCATAAACGGTGGTTGGGCCGTTGAGTCCCGCCGTCACCTTAACGTGGTAGCCGTACTTATCGAGGAAAAGGAGTTCGTTTTGGTCAATCTTAACGATGTGGCCCTCAATTTCCCGCCGGTCAATGAAGAGGTGCAGGCTAGGAGCAATTGAAAAAGTATGTTGCTTTTTGTTAGTGGAGTCGACGAACGTCCACTGACCCGTATACCGGGCGGGGAAGTTAATGGGCGCTGGGCTTTTTTTGTTCCACCACCCGTCGAGCCGTTTAATTTTAGGAATCCGCAAACGGGGCCGCTGCACGGTCGTCTCCTCCTTTCAATCGCTTTCGTTACCATAATCATATCCTATTCCGGCCGGACTGCGGGCGATTCTTAGAAAGTGTAATTCAAATAAAATATTGTGATAGTTTTGTCATAAACTTTTCAGTGGTGGGTGTTTTCCGGTAAGATGAAAGTAGTTTAAATTGATGTGAGGAGCACACTATGAACGAACAGTTTGCGAAGTATTTTCAGGAACAGGGTTTTACGACCCAAACGTCGGTTCAAAAAGAAGTGATTCCTGCCCTTGTGGCGGGGAAAAATGTCGTGGGGTTAGCGCCGACCGGATCGGGGAAAACCCTGGCGTATGTTTTGCCACTGCTCGAAAAGGTTTTGTCTGGTGATGGCCTGCAGGTAATTATTCTGGCGCCTTCCCAGGAATTGGCTGTTCAGATTACGGGTGTCACCCGGGCGTGGGCCAAACTGATTAATATTAAGGTTCAGGCGCTTATTGGGGGAGCGAATATCCGTCGCCAGGTCGAAAAACTGCGGCATGATCGGCCAGAGGTGGTTGTTGGTACTCCGGGCCGGGTTAACGATTTAATCACGGCCAAACGGGTAAAAATGCACCGGGTGACGGCAATCGTGATGGATGAGGCCGATGCGTTACTGGCGGAGGAGGCCTCCCGTGAGTTGTGCCGAACCATCGTAAGCCATGCCCATGCTGACGTTCAGCTCGGCTTTTTCTCAGCAACCGCCACGCCTATTTTGGATGAACTGCACCGGTGGTTTGGGGTGCAAGTTACCCGGATCGACGTGCGGGCAACGGACCACACGCAGGGAGCAGTTACGCACTATATGGTTGCCGTCCCAACGAGAAAAAGGGTGGACGCATTGCGGAAGTTGGCGCGGATGCCACAAATGCGGGCGCTGGTGTTTTGTAGTCAAACGGCGACCGTGCGTGAATTAACCGCCAAACTGCAGTACCACCACGTTCCGGTGGCGGCGCTAGTTAGTGGCATGAACCACCAGGGCCGGGCGCATGCTCTTAGTAGCCTCCGTAAGGGGAAAATCAAGTTACTGCTAACCACTGATGTGGCTGCCCGCGGGTTGGATCTTCCGGGGTTACCGGCCGTGATCAACTACGACATTGCCCGTGATCTCCGGACGTACGTGCACCGGGTGGGGCGGACCGGTCGGATGGGCGCAACCGGGACGGTCATCAACCTTGGAAACGAGCATCAGTTGCGCTCTTTTCGCCAGTTAATTCGGCCAAACGGCTATTCCGTGGTTGACGGGATGATTGTCCACGGCGAATTAGTTGAAGGAAAGCGGCTGCGGCCGACGAAAAACAAGCAATCAACCCCGGTTAAGCAGGAACAGCAACAGCCAGCCGGAAGCGAGCGGAAGAAGCACCGGAAAAATCGCCGGCGCAACCAGAAAAACAAGGGAATGCGGCGGAAGCGGCGTTCCTAGTTAAGGTTGACTTTTATAATTACCACTAATTATACTAATTAGTGGTTAGTATGCGCCCGTAGCTCAGCAGGATAGAGCAACCGCCTCCTAAGCGGTAGGTCATCGGTTCGATTCCGATCGGACGCACTAGTGGAATTAATGCGGTGGGATGGTTGAAGAAACTGTCCCTTCGCTTTTAAAAGGGGAGTCTTAGGATGAAGCAGCTTAAGGTAATGACGGTTTTCGGAACCCGGCCGGAAGCGATTAAGATGGCACCAATCGTGCTGGCACTTCAACAGCGGCCCGAAGAATTTGTTCCGGTAACGGTGGTAACGGCCCAGCACCGGGAAATGCTTGATCAGGTGTTGGCAACGTTTAACATCACGCCGGATTACGACCTTAACGTAATGCACCAACGGCAAACCCTGACGGACGTAACTACGAATGTCTTGCAGGGGATGGGGCCGGTTCTCGAAAAGGAACGGCCGGACATTATGCTGGTTCACGGCGACACGACCACGACGTTAGCCGCAAGTTTGGCGGGCTTCTACCACCACGTTGCGGTCGGCCACGTGGAGGCTGGCTTGCGGACGTGGGACAAGAATGCGCCGTACCCGGAGGAGTTAAACAGGCAGGTGACGGATGATATTAGTGATTTGTACTTTGCCCCGACCCAGTTGAGTAAGGAAAACCTGCTTAAGGAAAATCACCCAGAGAAGAACATCTACATCACGGGGAACACGGCCATCGATGCCTTACAGCACACTGTGCGGGCGGAGCACCAGGTTACGGGGTTACCGGTAATTCCTGAGGATCACCGGTTGATTTTACTGACAATGCACCGGCGGGAAAACCAGGGGACGCCGATGGAGCGGGTTTTCAAGGCCATCCGGCACGTTGTTGAAACGCATCCTGACGTCGAAGTCGTTTATCCGGTTCACCTTAATCCGGCGGTCCAGGAAGTGGCCCACAAGGTCTTTAATGGATTGGACCGGGTTCACCTGATTGAACCGCTTGAAGTGGTTGATTTCCATAACTTAGCTGCTCAGAGCTACTTTATTATGACTGATTCTGGGGGTGTCCAGGAGGAAGCGCCAGCCTTAAAGAAGCCGGTGTTGGTTCTCCGGGATGTCACGGAACGGCCGGAAGGGGTTCAGGCTGGGACACTACGGTTAGTCGGCACGGAAACGGCGGCGGTTACGGGTGCAATGGTTGATCTCTTAACTAATGAAGATGCTTACCAGCAAATGGCAACCGCCCGGAATCCGTACGGTGATGGGCATGCAACTGATCGGATTCTGGCGGCCATCCAGTTCTACTTTAACGGGGGAACGCGGCCAGTAGAGTTTGATTCGGGGCTAGCACGGAAGTAAGAGAAAGCGTTAAAACGAGAAATTGCAGGAGGTTGCGCCTCATTGGCGGACCTCCTTTATAGTATAAAAAAACGCGGCTGTGCTTTGCACGGTCGCGTTTGCTTACGGAAGCAGCGGTCTTCCGCTATTGTTTAATTAGAAGAACCATACGGTCGTGTCAGACCATGCCCACCAAGTAACGGTAGTCGTGTCAGACCATGTCCACCAGATGTCACTGCAGGTGTCACTGTCGTCCCACCACCAAATAATGATTGACGGGCCGTTGTCGCAGCCGTGGTTGTGGTGGTGGTGGACAGGAACACGGTGGCACGGGCCAGGGATGATTACCTTAACCGGGCCAGGGCCGTAAATTGGCTTGTTGTGGTGTGCTGGCTTGGTTGCCGGCTTCTTTGTCGGTGCAGTTGGTGCAGTTGGTGCAGTCGGCGCAGTCGGTGCGGTTGGTGCAGTCGGTGCGGTTGGTGCAGTCGGTGCAGTCGGTGCGGTTGGTGCAGTGCCGGCCGTTCCAGCAGTCCCAGCAGTGCCGGCCGTTCCAGCGGTCCCAGCAGTGCCGGCCGTTCCAGCGGTCCCAGCAGTGCCGGCCGTTCCGGCGGTCCCAGCAGTGCCGGCCGTTCCAGCAGTCCCGGCGGTTGGTGCAGTCGGTGCGGTTGGTGCAGTCGGTGCAGTCGGTGCGGTTGGTGCAGTCGGTGCGGTTGGTGCGGTTGGTGCAGTGCCGGCCGTTCCAGCGGTTCCAGCAGTGCCGGCCGTTCCAGCGGTGCCGGCAATTCCAGCAACGCCCTTAACGGTTGCCGTTGTTGCTGAGTGAGCCGTTACGGCGTCAGCGTGGACGGCTGGAAGCCCAAAGCCGAGCGTAACCCCTAGCCCCACAGTTGCCAGGGCAGTAACAAATTTACTACTATTCTTCATTTGGTAGAAAACCCCTTTCTGAAAAGTGGCGTTTTATGATTGAACGCCGTGTGCTGTTTTGATCCAACTCGATGCGCCCGTTATTTTACGGTAGAACGCAATGAGGATCGCTGGAAATAGAATGACATTGTAGATCGTCATCGTGCTGCAGATGATTACTAACTTAGGGCTGATTCGAAAATCATTCAGGGCATACTTAAACGCCATGTAATACGACAGGGCCGTTACTGCACCGAGAAGGAACACAAACAGTCCGATGAAGTGGACGAAGTGTCCACACGCATACAGTAAAATGACGAGGTTTGAAAAGCCGACTAGCACCGTGAAAAACGGCAATAACATGAAGAAGACCATTTCAAACTTTGCCCAGAAACCCAGTTCGGGGGACTTAACCACCCGGGAGAAATACTTCTGCGCACAATCTAACCCACCCTGGACCCACCGAGAACGTTGGCGGATAAACGGTTTGGTTTTATTGACGGCTTCCTGATAGACCACAATATCAGAACAGTATTTCGTTCGGGCACCCTTTAGGAGAAAGTTAGTGCTGAATTCAAAGTCTTCAAGAAGCGCGTTTCCCCATGGATTTTGCTTATCGTCCATTGCTGATAGGCGAATAAACTGGCCGTTGCCTGATGCGGCGGCGTTGCCAATGACGTTCCGGACCCGCTGAATCCATTCATTCACGGTTGCAAACTCAACGTCCTGCATTAGTTCCAGCCAGTTGTGAACCTTAATCATCCGAACCTTTGTTTGCAAGAGGGCCAGCTGAGGGTGCACAACATACTCAAGGATTACGTTTTTGAAGTCCTTTTCCTTCATGACAGCATCCGCATCCAGAACACCAACAATGGTGCGTTCGTGGTCGGTGGAGGCGAGCTTCCGGATATAGTTCAACCCAAAATTAAGTGCGTTGCCCTTCCCCGTTTGGGCGTTGGGCTTAAAGCGCTGCAGGAGCGCAATCTTTTTTTCACAGTGGTGCGTCGCAATGAATTGTTTGATCAAATCACCGGTGCCGTCATCCGACCCGTCATCAATCACAAGGAGGGTGATCTGGTCGATTGACGTGGTGTTTTCAAGAAACTTGCTAAGCGTACTGTTAACTACCCCGGCTTCGTTGAGCATCGGCATCATAACGTATAGGTGGTATCCGGCGGCCAGGGCGAAGTCGCGCTTTCGCCGCCACGGTTCGCGGATGGACCCAAGAACCAGGACAAGTACCCATAACGTGTAGTAGAAAATGCCAAATGCCGAAACCCAGCCGCATATCCGGATGAACCAGGGCAGGATGTAACGGACTAAGAAACGAGATACTGCCAGCATAACCTTTCCCTTCTACAAAATTCTACCTCCCGCTTGCAATGATACCATACGTAGTTCGCTTAGTTAAATATCATGAAGGCAACTGGTTACAATGGTTAAGAAAGTAAAAGGTTGCGCAAAAGTCGGAGCTGGCGCGAATAGTGGCGCTGTAAGCTGGCAGAATAGCTTCTAAAAAGTCACGGTAAATTTAAAACATTGTTAAATAATTTGGTAAGCATGGGTTAAACCGGCGCTTACCGGGTTCGCCGAATAACGAGGGTTACCCCCGCTGCAATGAGCGTCACGCTGATTCCTACCAGGGAGACGAGCGCTCCAAGCTTGAGGGCAGGGACGTGGTAGGACAACACGATGTGGTGCTGGCCCTTAGGAAGCCGCAGGCCCACAAAGGCGGTGTTCACCCGCAAAACCTTCACCGGATGGCCGTTGTCGGTTGCCCGCCATCCCGTGGAGTACGGAATGGACGAGGCAAGGATGCCGACCCGTGACGTGGTGATTGTCCCTGTGACGCGGTCCCCGTTAAGCCGGACGTTCTGGAGGGCATGGCGCTGGACCGTCTTTACCTGGTTGAAGTACTGCTTCCCGAGGGGCTCGGCTACAACGCGGAGCTTAAAGCGGTACGTCCCCATTTTTGACGGGGTGAGGGTGAGCGTTTGCGGAAGTCCGCGTTGGATGAAGCCGAGGTTCATCGTTCCGGCGTGGACGATCTTATAGAACGACAGAATCGTCCGCTTTGGTTGGTACAGTTTCTCCGTCCCGTTCGGCCCCGCCACCTTCAGGGTAAACCCATGGTTGGGCGTGCCGTTGACAACGTGGTAGTGCAGGTAACGGTAGTAGTCCATCTTGGTGTTCTTCGCCAGTGGGCCCCTGGTAAGATCGTTGTTTTCCGTCTGGGCCTCGATCCGGACCTGTTGCCGGAGACTCATCGGCGTGTAGTGAACGTTCGTAAACTCAAGGTGGAGTTCGTAGTTCCGGAGTTTCTTGAGTTGTTTATTTTGCTTCCCCTTAACCCGTGGATTCAGCACGATGGTGTACGACTCGTTGGCGTCCTGTCGCTGCAGCATTTTGGTTGCTCCGGTAATCCGCACCCCGTGGCTTGAAACGAGCTCGTAGGGGATAGCGACGGTCAGGTTGGAGAGTGAGGCGGGAGTAAGACCAGCTGCATCGTGGGCATCACTGACGGTCACGCCCGCAGCGAGGGCCCGTTCCCGTTGGGTTGCGCTGAGCTTCTTAGCCTGGTGGGGTGTTACTACCCGGTCTTGCCAGTAAAGAAGCGGGAAGGCCGCCGTATTCTTGTACCGGCGGGTTTGCTGGCTATCACCTGGTTGACCGTTAATGCCCGTCACCTTTTGGGTCGTCTTGTCCAGGACAAATCCGGCCGGAATCTTATTGGCATTGGGGTTTCCAATCTGGGTGAACAGGTACTTAACGTTTAGGAAGTCCAGGAGGGCCGTCCGGTCATCGAGCTGCTGGAGTGGGTAGTTAGCCTCGTATTGGGTGTTTTGCATTTCCTGGGCAAACTGGCCGACGTACTTATTCTGGATTGAGTAGTACGAGTTGAGCAGGTTTACCGGAGCGGCGAGGTTATTGTACATGGTGTAGTCCGCACCAAGCTGGTAGTTCTGGCTCAGGGTTGAAACCCGGTATCCCGTTTTGCCGGTAAGGCCATCTGCCAACCCATTATAGCTGTCCTGTTCCAGGTTTTGAAAGGCTCCCAGGGGCAGCATTTCCTTGGAGTAGCCGCCGTTATACGGGGCCTCAAAGTAGACCGCATTAAAGAGGACGTTGAGGAGCACGACGGCCAGTAACCAGTGCCGGGAGTGGGTTCCACCGTGCCGGTGAAGCAGCCACAGAACCAGCAGGGTAACGTACAGGAAGACCATCGGGATAAACAGCATCTCGTTGTTTTCAAAGAGGTAGTCCAGGAAAATAATCCCGGTGTAGCCTACCGTAACAAGCGTAAAGAGTTTGAGGGTGTTCCCAGACAGGTGCGGCAGTCGTTCGGCGAGGATGGCGCACGCAAGCGCTACTGGGAGGCACAGCATTAGCGTCCAGCGGTTGGACGGTGACATGAAGGCGTTCATGAAGGCCGCAAAGCACGGGAGGAGCAGCATGCCACCGCTAATCAGAATGCTCGTTGCGATTACCGGGTAGCGTTTAATGTGCCGGAGAACATAGGTAATCCCGAAGAGGGCGATGCTGGCAAACCCGAGCGCCGTCCAGAAGTAGAAGTCGCGGTTGCCGCCGTTAATTAGCTGGGAGGGGAGTGCCAGATAGTAGTACGGCGGGTACACGTGCATCCCGTTGGCAAACGGACTGCCGGAACGGGTAGAGTTAAGGACCGCGTGGAGTTCAGGAACGAGGATAAAGCCGGCCAGTAGCAGGCTCGTGATGGTTGCCCCGGCTAAGCGGGCAAGCACAACCGGGTAGTTTAACCGGCTGCGGTAGGTAATCATAATCCGGAGCGCAAGGTAAATGAACGCTCCAATTCCCAGCATGTAGGCAAAGTAGAAGTTACTAATGAGCATCCACGTGAATGCACCGATTAGTGGCCAGCAACTTTTACCCTGCAACACCCGTTCGATGGCCAGGAGCACCAGTGGAAAAATGATAAACGGCGTCGCAAAGAACGGCTGGGCGCAGTTGGCGTACAGTAAAAAGGCGTTAAAGGTGTAAACCAGGGCACCAGTGATAATTGCCGGGGTGTGCAGCGCCTTAAAGTGGCGGGCAAAGAAGCAGAAGGCCAGCCCGACACAGTATAGTCGCAAAACAATGATCAGGTGGTAGGCCAAGACAATCTTGCTAACCGGAAAGAGGAGGGTCAGGTACGCAAAAACGTCCCCGATGTCGTAGTAGGCAAAGATGGGGAACTTGGCCGCCCCCAGCCCCATTTTCCACGACCACTGGGGGGTGTGGAAGGGGTGGTGAATAAACTGGGCGAGGGTTTGCCGGTAGGCCTTCAGCAATGGTAAGTGCTGGTTGGCTCCGTCAATGTACCAGATAAACGAGTGCCCCGTAACAAGGTACGTTCCGTACACGAAGAGCGCAACGATGAGAAACGCCGCGGTGTACTTCAGGTATAGCCGGTGATGGCTCTTTTTTTGATCAAACGAAAACTGCATGGTAACTGCTCCTCTCTCCATTCCCTTGTATTTTACCGTAAAATGACGAATTCGGCAGGAAGAACAGTCCATTTTAAAAAAGGAGGGTGGTTGGGTCGGTCAAAAATAAATTAGTGCCTGGAAATTCTCCAAATGATTTGGGGAATGGCTGGTGTTAAGCAAGTGTGGTGATTTCCTTTTTATCCACAATATGTGGTGTGTATAAATTAACTATATACAACATGTGGTATTAAGTGCTACGATGGGGACGTTGATTGGAATGGCAACAGCGAAAGGGGAAGAATTTATGCCACAGCAGTTTGTTAAGCGTGACGGGGCGGTCTATCCGTTCCGGGAATACAAGTTAGAGTTAGTTTTTGCGGCGTTGGAAGTTGAGGATCCGGGAAAGGTTGCGGCGGTAACGGCGGCCCAACTAACCGGGAAACGGGTAACCGCCCAGCAGGTAGAGGATGCGGTTTTAGCCACCTGTGAGCGGCTCCACCTTACGGAAGCCCGTCAGCGGTACTTGGACTACAAGGAACACCGGGCGCAGGAATTTGCTAAGCAGACCGACCCAACGGCCCGGTTAGAGCGCCTAGTAAAGGGTGATCCAACGATTATTCATGAAAATGCCAATAAGGACAGCACCGTTTTCAGTACCCGGCGGGATTTAACCGCCGGGACGGTGGGGAAAACGCTGGGGTTAACGATGATGCCCCCGCACATTGCCCATGCCCACCTGAAGGGGGTCATTCACTTCCACGACCTGGATTATTCGCCGCTTGAACCGTACAGCAACTGCTGTTTGATTGACTTTGAAACGATGTTCCGTGACGGGTTCAAGATCGGGAACGCGGAGGTTGAGCGGCCTAAGTCAATTCAGACTGCGGTCGCCCAGATCGTTCAGGTGATTGCCAGCGTTGCTAGTCAGCAGTACGGCGGCTGTACGGTGGACCATGTTGATACGCTATTGGCCCCGTACGCAATGATGAACTACGCAAAGCACCAGCACACCGCACAAAAGTATATTTCAGAAAAGGAGTCCCAGGAGCAGTATGCCCGGGAACGGACCGTCAAGGATATTTACGATGCGATGCAGTCACTGGAATACGAGATTAATACCCTGTTTACCACGAATGGCCAAACGCCGTTCACCTCGGTGGGGTTTGGACTTGGAACATCGTGGGCTAGCCGGGAGATTCAGCGGGCTATCCTACAGGTGCGGATTGACGGGCTCGGGAAAAACCACCGGACGGCCATTTTTCCGAAGCTTCTCTTTGCGATTAAGGACGGAATCAACCATCGTCCGGAGGATCCTAACTATGACATTAAGCAGTTAGCGATTGAGTGCGCTACTAAACGGATGTACCCGGACATCCTTAATTACCCGCCGATTGTGGCAATTACCGGTAATTTTAAGTCGCCGATGGGGTGCCGGTCATTCCTTCCCAAGTGGACGGATGAAGACGGCCGGGAGGTCAACGATGGCCGCGCCAACATGGGAGTGGTGACGTTAAACCTTCCTCGGATTGCCATGGAGGCCCACGGGAACCAGGAACTGTTTTGGACAATGCTGGAGGACCGGCTTCAACTCGCCCACGAAGCACTCATGGTGCGGGTGAAGCGGATTCGTGATGATGCCCGTCCTGAAAACGCCCCGATTTTGTATAAGTACGGTGCGTTTGGGATGAAGGCCAAGAACGGCGAGTCCGTTGACCGGTTTTACAACCACGACCGCGCGACGGTTTCTCTGGGATACATCGGTTTATACGAAGTGGGGACGGCCTTTTTCGGCCCTAACTGGGAACATAACGAAACGGCCCACGCATTTACCGTGCGGGTTGTGCGGGTCCTTAACGAGCACTGTAAGCGGTGGGCGAAGGAGTCAGGGTACCACTTTAGCGTGTACTCAACGCCAAGTGAATCGTTGACCGACCGGTTTTGTCGGCTTGATACGCAACGTTTTGGGAAAGTGCGGGACATTACGGATAAGGAATACTACACCAATAGCTTCCACTATGATGTCCGGAAGCACCCCAACCCGTTTGAGAAGTTGACGTTTGAGATGGAGTACCCGCACTACGCAACTGCCGGGTTTATCCACTACTGTGAGTACCCGAACCTCCGGCAAAACCCGAAGGCCCTGGAAGCCGTGTGGGACTGGTCGTACGACAAAATTGGGTATCTGGGAACGAATACCCCGATTGATAAGTGTTATAAGTGTGGGTTTGAGGGGGAGTTTGCGGCGACCGCCCGGGGCTTCCAGTGCCCGGACTGTGGCAACCACGACCCGCAAACGTGTGATTGTGTTAAGCGGACGTGCGGGTACCTGGGAAACCCACTCCAACGGCCAATGGTTCACGGCCGGCACGAGGAGATTGCGGCCCGTGTCAAGCACCTTTCGCCAACGATGGCCCACGAAATGGCCAGCCATGCTCAAAGCAAGCAGCGCGATGTAAGGGGAGGGGTAGCAGATGACTAACCGCAAACCGAACAACCCCCGTCCCCAGGAATGGCTCGCGGATGACCTTAGCCAGATGAAGGTGGCGGACTATAAACCGTTTAACATGGTTGACGGTGAGGGGGTCCGCTGCAGCCTGTACGTGAGCGGGTGCAAGTTTATGTGCCCGGGATGTTACAACAAGGCGGCGCAGAGTTTTAATTACGGGCAGCCGTACGACGAGGCCCTTGAGGAACAGATTATGACCGACCTTGCTGAACCGTACGTTCAGGGGATTACTTTTTTGGGCGGCGAACCGTTTCTAAACACGCAAATTACGCTTCGGTTAGCCCGTCTCATTCGGCAGCGTTTTGGTCATACCAAGGATATTTGGTCATGGACCGGGTATACCTGGGACGAGTTGATGCTCGAATCGGATGATAAGCTGGAATTTTTGTCACTGCTGGATATTTTAGTTGACGGCCGGTTTTTGGAGGACGAAAAGGACCTCACGTTACAGTTTCGGGGGAGTAGAAACCAGCGAATTATCGATGTGCCCGCCTCGCTTGAAGCTGGTGAAGTGCGGTTGTGGGCCGGTTTGAAGAAGTAGCGTAATGGTAGTAAGTCAACCATAAGCTGATTCTATTTACCACTAC
>HBJMI04202__coassemble_670_pt1 | contig 17821 bp, 18 predicted proteins | sample HBJMI04202__metabat2_low_PE_002 | metagenome-assembled genome bin HBJMI04202
AGTCACTGGCAGTGCCGCTAGGGGTGAGCGGGCCAGACGAACAGGTTGCCTTGGACCTGCATGAACGGGCGCACGGACCCCACGGGCTAATCGCCGGGACGACCGGGTCTGGGAAGTCCGAACTGATTCAGAGCTACATCCTGAGTCTGGCGGTCAACTTCCACCCGTACGACGTCGCCTTCCTGCTGATTGACTACAAGGGTGGGGGAATGGCCAACCTGTTCCGGGACCTGCCGCACCTAGTTGGGACAATTACCAATCTGGATAAGGCGCAGAGTATGCGGGCATTGGAGTCGATTAACGCCGAACTCCGCCACCGCCAGGAACTCTTCGCCAAGTACGACGTCAACCACATTAACCAATACCAGAAACTCTTTAAGGACGGCACGGCCACCGAGCCAATGCCGCACCTGTTCATGATTTCCGATGAGTTCGCCGAACTTAAGGCCGAACAACCCGAATTCATGGACGAACTAATTTCAACGGCCCGGATTGGGCGGTCTTTGGGAGTCCACCTAATCCTGGCAACGCAGAAACCGGCCGGGGTGGTGAACGACCAAATCTGGTCAAATTCCAACTTCAAGATTTCATTGAAGGTGTCGGATAAGGCCGATTCACAGGAAGTCCTGCATACGCCGGATGCTGCGATGATTACGCAGCCCGGGCGGGCTTACCTGGAAGTCGGGAATAACGAACTGTACGAACTTTTCCAGAGTGCCTGGAGCGGGGCTGATTACCGGCCGGAACAGGCGGGCCAGCAGACCGAGCAGTTTGTGATCAAGCGCTTGGATAAGATGGGGAAACCCCACATCCTCAGCAACGACCTGAGTGGCTTAGACCAGCAAGAAGACGTCAGCGCAGCACCAACCCAGCTCGAAGCAGTGGTGGCCGATGTGGCCGCCACCTTCAAGGTAACGGGCGATGCGCCGCTGAAGCAGCCGTGGCTGCCGCCACTGGCAACCACAATGCATATTGGCGACATTGCCCCGTTGGATTACCACGACGAGTGGCAGGAGAATAAGCAGACGTTGGCGGCTGTACTGGGAATGGTTGATATTCCGAGCCAGCAGGCTCAAGAACCGATTGAGATGGACCTGATTGAAGACGGGAACGTCGCGGTCTTCTCCAGTGCAGGAAACGGGAAGTCAACGTTCCTGCAAACGCTAACGATGCAGTTGGCCCGGAAGTATAACCCGGAAGACTTTAACGTCTACCTGTTGGACTTCGGGACTAACGGGCTACAAGCGCTCCGTTCACTGCCACACGTGGTGGACCTCATCACCACTGATGAAGAAGAAAAGATTGGGAAGTTTATTCAGCGAATGAACGCCCTGATTAAGGAACGGAAACGGCTCTTCAGTGAGGCCGCCGTGGCAAACGTCGCCATGTACGAACAAAAGACGGGCGAAAAGTTACCACAAATCGTAGTTGTCATTGATAACTTTGAAGGCTTTGAGGGTATGGGTTACGCTGAAGCCCTGTATAACGAGTTCGTAGCACTTACGCGGGACGGAAGCAGTATCGGACTGCATGTTGTGTTGAGTTCCGGTTCAACCCGGGGTGTTCGGTCCCGCTTGTTGAACAATATCAAGCGACGGATTCCACTCAAGCAGAACAACGAAGATGAGTTAATTGAAATCATCGGTAAGACGCGTCTCAGCATTGACGATACGCCGGGCCGGGGACTGTTTAAGGATGATGACGATGTCCGGCTGATTCAGGTAGCAATGCCGGCAGCTGGTGAAACGAGTCTAGAGGTCATTAATAACGTGCAGGCGGAAGCCGAAGCAATGGATCATGCCTGGGATGGGGCGCGGCCAAAGCCGATTCCGATGGTGCCGGATGAGATTACGCCACACATGTTCCTTAACCGGGAAGATGTTCAGGCCGCATTACAGGCAGGAATGTTGCCATTAGGATTGGACTATCAAATGGTTAAACCGGTTATCTATAGTCCACAGAAGATGGGGAATCTGGCTGTTATGGGCGATCAGATGAGGCACTTCAAACCATTAAAAGCAGCCTTATTCCAAATGGTATGTGAGCTTGGAAAACATGTAGGTAATGTTTTATTAATCGATAGCGGTCATTATTACGATAACGTCCCGGAAGGTGTGAATGGCTACTACTCTACCAGTGAGGAGCTAGTTACGGTCAAGGATCAGCTAATGGAACTGTTGGATAATAACACCGATTCGAACTGGTATTACGTTGTCATAACGGATATTGAACGCTTCATTGAGCAATCCCAGATAAGTTATACCGATTTAGACCGGTTGCTGCGTGACAGTATTGGGGTGCGCATAGCCTTAATTGCTGTAGGAACAAGTTCGCATATGGGTCTAAGAATCGATCCGGGAACGAGTTACCGGAAGTATCTGCGGACAGGGATTTTTGCATCACGGATGCAGGACCAAAAGCTGTATGACGTTCAGTATAATCTCAATGAGCCCGAACTGGAGCCAGCTTCAGCATTCTTTACTTGCGAACGGGAATTTATCAAATTCAAGTTTATGACGATGGACGGTGATGAGTAGTGGATAAAAGTAAGCGTAGACAATTAAATGAACTGGAAGATGAATTTCAATTACATGAACGGAAATTCACTGATTTACAGGATCAAATTAAGGGTGAAGCTGGAAAATTTCAGCACGAATTAAATGAGCTTCAGGATGCGGTAATCGCAGCGTTTGGGCAGTACGAACAGACGGATAACCAGGCATTATATCGCATCTTGAGTCATATCGATGAACTCAGTGCTGCCGCTAAAAAAGAGTATTTTAAGTTAAACGAACGAACGGAGAATTTATTAACCCGGTTAAAACAGGAGTACACCAGCGAAAAACAAAGGGTGGAAGAGCAAGATGAGAAGGGGAAAAAGGATTAAGTGAACGACGCTGTTGATCGTTATTGGCATATTAATTATTGGATGAGGAATTATTATGCATCATGAAGAGAAGGTGAAACAGCACGAAGAATTGGTTAACTTGGTGAAGGAGGAGACGTTGATACAGAAACAGAAGGCGAAAGATTACACATAGATGGTTTTTCTTGCTCCACTGAGATGGAAAATTTAGTTGGATTTTGAGTAAGGATGGATATTAATGGATTAGAGAAGTTAAATAATGTTACAGAACAGGTGGCGGGATATCGGGATATACGCAAGAACTAAGTGGTGCAGCGGATAATATCAATGTTACAGATCAAAGCAATGCAAGTCGGATGTCAACAATATCGAGTGCAACGTAATTATTTAATGTTGGAGGAACAAAATGAGTGTATGGAGCACAATTGAAGCGGATTATGACGATGTCAAAGCAGCCTTTTCCAAAGTTGGTGATAAGTTAAAAGACGCTAAAAAAACGGCTGAGAAGGAGGCAGTTAAGGGGATAGCTGAAGTAGCTAAGGTAACAGCCGACGCTGAGATTAAAACTGCAATGACAAATATGAAGACAATTGAAAACGATCTTAATCGCAAATTGACAGGGATTGCGAACGACTTGGAAACAGTGTTGTTTGGTGAGGCTGGAAAGGCAGCAATGAGAAAATTACCTGAAATCACTAAAAATTTAAATAAGTAATTCAGCTGCAATTATAAAGGTGAATGTGGTGAACAAAAGATTAGGAAACAACAAGAAAAAGAAAGTTAATTGGACTGCAATAACAGTGACAGCGTTAGTAATCTTAGGATTAGTGTTAGGAATAAAAACTATCAGGGGGATTATTGTGTATCACGAGGAAAAAATTAAACAGCATGAAGAGTTAGTTGGTTTGGTGAAGGAAGAAACGCCGAAGATTAAACGGTATGTTCACAAACAGGATCAGCGAAACGCGATTAAGACGATTACGATTGAGTATCAGAAAACACATATGACGCCAATGTATGAAATAGAAATTGAAGGATATATAAATAATGATAAAAAATTAGGATTTGAGGTAGATGCGGATACAGAAACAGAAGGGGTGAAACTATCTTTAGATGGTTTCGGTTGTTCTATGAAGATGCAAAAACTAATTGGATTTTAGTTAAATCGAAAGGAGCGACTTAAATGGGGTATTGGGAAAAATATTCAGATTTAGATAATAAGCAATTGGCGGATTTGCCATATAAAAATTACGGTACTGGATCTCACGGAGTTGCAGGGCATAAGCTTTATATTAAGTCAGTAATCAAACAGCCCGACGGTGTCGAGGCCTACGTAGTTGTTCCAAAAAGTGAAGCACATCTTTCGCCCAGTCATGTCCACCATGTTGCGGTAATTTATCGGGGGTCAGATAACCCGTTGAGCACTAAAGGAAATGGTCCGGCTGATTGGACAAACGACCTTGTGGGGGCGGAACACCAAGTTTTAGGAATTAAGGGGCAGCCGGAGGGCTTTCAAGATGCAGGGCGTATCCTGAATAAGGAAATGGCCCGGTATAAAAATGCAAAATTTGTGGTGACCGGTCATTCATATGGTGGTAGTTCTGCGTACGCTGCGGGGTGTGATGCTAAGGATATAGGCCGGATTGAGGCTATCAGGTGTTATGAGTCTCCTAATATGGCCAATACGTTAACCCCTGAACAGCTTAAAAATGCAAAACGGCTTAGTAAAAGAACATATACGTACATCGATACTAAGGATATGGTTGGGATAGGATATGCTTTGTATAGTCATACCGGCCACCTAATGGAAATTATTAGCCCTGGTAAATCTAAGGGACTCGTGGGTGAACACATGTGGGGTGGCTATCACTTCCGTCATGGAAAGCTGTTGCATTGTAAAGAAGTGAAGCGACTTTCTTTAGATACTAAAGCGGGGAAAGCGGGAGCGGGGGCCCTTGGTTTGTGCTTGGCCTTAGTATCGTATGGTGAATTATCAAAGATGTCAGGTAATCCATGCGTTCCGGATAATGTAGGTGGCGATTTAGCTGCAATTGAGCGAGAGGCTGCGCTCATTAGTGGAGCGATGTCGGCTGCTGAAAGTACTGCTAGCGTATTAGTTAAGGGTGTAGATGCTTCACTTCCAACTGAATATCGAACTGCTAAAAAGAGTGCCGAAGCGGTCGCTCCTGACTTATCTGAAGGGGAAATTGTTGATACCTTTCATGATGTTGGCTATACGTACCACAAGTATGTAACAGAGCCATGTCGAAAGTTAGACCGCCGAGCAGATGAATTGAAAACAGCAGCATCGCAGACTTTTGAATATACACGTGATTTAAATATGGCAGCGAACGAAATTGGGGACACGGATAACGCTAATGCCGCTCGGATGGGAACATTAACCAGTCCATCACAATTATTTAACGTAAGGTAATTAGATAAGTGTTGTATCTTCTATCATATTCGCAATTCTTTTAGTCTTCAAAACAGATGACCCCTATCCATGTTAGGATGGGGGTCTTTTTGTATGCCTGGGGAAATTGCGGGTGATTCGCGAAGATTGTTCATAATAGCCCGAACAAAGTGCAAATAATATCCGAATTACCGCAAATAATGTTCGACTTTTGATTGACTTTACCAGGACTGATTGCTATTCTTATGGTAAGTAAGGAGGGATTACCATGAGTGCAGAGATTAGTATTGTCATGGGAAGTTCGTCAGATTGGCCGACAATGAAGGAGGCCGCTACGATTTTAGATGAGTTTGGGGTCGCGTACACCAAGCACGTGATTTCCGCCCACCGGATGCCGCAAGAAATGTTCGCCTTTGCGCAGAATGCGGCGGATAAAGGGTTAAAGGTGATTATTGCGGGTGCTGGGGGCGCTGCCCATTTGCCGGGGATGCTGGCGGCCAATACCGTTCTTCCGGTCATTGGGGTGCCGGTTCAAACCCACGCATTAAGTGGAATGGATTCCCTCCTTTCAATTGTTCAGATGCCTGCGGGCGTGCCGGTTGCGACCACAGCGATTGGGACGGCGGGGGCCAAGAACGCGGCGTTACTTGCCCTAGAAATTCTCGGGACAACGAACGCTGGCATTTCCCAGAAGCTGCAGGATTACCGTCAGCAGATGCACGATATGGCGGTAGAAAGTGAGGCGCACCTTGACTAGGATTCTCCCTGGACAGACAATTGGCATTATTGGTGGTGGCCAGTTGGGGCAAATGTTGACGTTTGCGGCCAAGCAGGCGGGCTTTAAGGTGGTTATTTTAGATCCTACGCCCGCTTGCCCGGCAGCCCAGGCAGCTGACGAACAGATTGTCGCCCCGTACGGTGATCGGGACGCCATTGAACGACTGGCAACGCAGGCTGATGTCCTTACGTACGAGTTTGAAAATGTTGATTTGGCTGCCCTTGAAGCGGTGAGTGACCGGGTAAGCATTCCGCAGGGAACTGAACTGCTCCGGATTACAAAGGACCGGATTCGGGAAAAGACCTTCCTGCGGGATAGCGGGTTGCGGACAGCGGCGTTTGCCCCGGTCAATTCGGCGGATGAGTTGCGTCAGGCAGTGGCGACCATTGGTTTGCCTGCCATCCTCAAGACCTGTGAGGGGGGCTACGACGGAAAGGGGCAGGTGACGTTGCGGACGGTCGCTGACCTGGATTTACCGGTCGTACGTGAAATCCTCGTGACAGGGCAGTGTATTTTAGAACAGATGGTTGCCTTTACCTGCGAGTGTTCGGTGATGGTGGGGCGCAGTGTTTCCGGGGAAGTCACCGTTTTTCCGGCAAGTGAGAACATCCACCGAAACCACATTCTGCACGAAAGTATCGTTCCTGCCCGGATTAGCCCAGCACTGCGGGATGAAGCGACGCAGGTTGCCCGGATAATCGCCGCAAAGTTGAATCTGTGCGGCATCCTCGGGGTTGAGATGTTCATGGGAAAGGACGGTCACGTCTACGTTAACGAACTAGCGCCGCGGCCGCATAATTCGGGCCATTACTCGATTGAGGCGTGTGATTTCTCACAGTTTGCCGTGCACAACCGGGCAATCTGTGACTGGCCGATGCCAGAGGTCCACCTGCTGCAACCGGTCGTGATGGTTAATGTGTTGGGTCAGCACGTTGAAGGAGTGCGGCGCCTAATCGCCACCAAGCCGCAGTGGCACTTCCACGATTACGGGAAGGCCGAAGTGCGGCGTGACCGGAAGATGGGGCACGTGACGGTGTTGACGGATGATGTTGCGGCAACGTTAGCGGAGATTGACGCAACGGGCGTTTGGCAGGAAGAACAATAACAGAAAAGGGGAACAAGGATGATTGATCGCTACACCCGCCCGGAAATGGGGCGGTTATGGACGGATGAAAAGAAGTACGAGTGCTGGTTAGCCGTTGAGTTGGCAGCGGACGAAGCGTGGGCTAAGTTGGGCAAAATCCCAGCTGCCGACGTGGAAAAGCTGAAGAAGAACGCTAAGTTTGACGTTCAGCGGATTCAGGAGATTGAGGCCGTTACAAAGCATGACGTGATTGCGTTTACCCGGTGCCTTTCGGAGTCACTGGGACCAGAAAAGAAGTGGGTTCACTACGGACTGACGAGTACGGACGTTGTGGATACCGCCCAGGGGTACCAGCTGAAGCAGGTTAACGACCTGTTGCGGGCCGACTTGCAGGAGTTCCGGGACATCGTTGCCCGGCAGGCCAAGAAGTACAAGCACACGGTTATGATGGGCCGGACGCACGGGGTGCACGCTGAACCAACGACGTTCGGGTTGAAACTAGCCCGCTGGTATGCGGAAATTAACCGGGATATCGAGCGGTTTGAGCACGCCGCTGCCGGGGTGGAAGCCGGTAAGATCAGCGGGGCTGTCGGGACGTTTGCTAACATTGACCCGCGGGTTGAGCAGTACGTCTGTGAAAAACTCGGAATCCGGGCCCAGGACGTTTCGAGTCAGGTGCTTCCCCGGGACCTACACGCGGAGTACCTGGCAGCCATGGCGCTGATTGCGACGAGCCTGGAAAACTTTGCGACGGAAATCCGGAGTCTTCAGCGGACCGAGATTCACGAGGTGGAAGAACACTTTGCGAAGGGCCAGAAGGGGTCGTCGGCAATGCCGCATAAGCGCAATCCAATTGGGTCAGAAAACATCTGTGGGTGTGCCCGGGTCATTCGGGGGCATATGGTGACGGCCTTCGAGGACGTTGCTTTGTGGCACGAGCGTGATATTTCCCACTCCTCCGCTGAACGGATGATCTTACCGGACACGACCGCACTGTTGGACTACATGCTTCACCGGTTCGGCAAGATCCTGGCTAACCTGGACGTCTTCCCGGAGCGAATGAAGGCCAATATGGACCAGACGCTGGGGTTGATTTACAGTGGGCGCGTGCTTAACAAGCTGGTTGAAAAGGGCATGAGCCGGGAGGAAGCGTACGACACGATTCAGCCGAAGACGGCGAAGGCATGGGCCGAAAAGGTACCGTTCCGGCCGTTGTTGGAGGCGGACCCGGCGATTACGGACCGGCTTTCGACCGCCGAGTTGGACGATGCGTTTGATTATCACTGGCACCTCCGCCACGTGGACGAAATCTTTGCCCGGGTAGGATTAGATGAGTAATTAAGTAAAACGGTGGGACTGTAATGGAACGGCCTGCCGTTTTTGACTGCCAAGTCTAAAATGATAATTATCACCGGAAGGAAGGACTTTTTCCTGGTGGTGTTTCATGAAGGTTGCCGGTAATCTGAATTTATGATATATTAGTGGTGTTTTTAAGACTCGTAGTGGAGTGAGCAGCGATGCTCGCTCTTTTTAATGCGGCGAGTAATCTTAGGCAAAGGAGGGTCATTGTGAGCAAGAGTGTTGTTGAAACGGTCACGGAGCTGGTTACCCCCATCCTGGACGTCCACCACTTCGAACTCGTTAACGTTGAGTTCGTTAAGGAGGGAAAGGGTTGGTATCTCCGGGTCTTCATTGATAAACCGGGGGGAATTAACATTGAGGAATGTGCCCTGGTGAGTGACCAGTTAAGCGAGCAGCTAGACGAGTGTGATCCCGACCCGATTCCGCAGGCATATTACCTGGAAGTTTCGTCTCCCGGGGCTGAACGGCCGTTAAAGAAGGAGCGGGACTATGAACGGGCGGTTGGTGAGTACGTTCATGTATCTTTGTACCAGCAACTTAACGGGAAAAAGGTTTATGAAGGAACGCTAACCAAGGTAACCCCAACGGAGTTAACCATGGAATACGCCGATAAGGCGCGCACCAAGACAATCGTTATTCCGCGGACCCAGGTTGCTCAGGCCCGCCTAGCAATTAAGTTTTAATACCGAGAAAAGAGGAGTAGCAGTGAGTAAAGAATTACTAGACGCGCTCGACGTCTTAGAAAAGGAAAAGGGCGTTAAGCGGGAAATCGTAATCGACGCCCTGGAAGCGGCGTTAAGTTCAGCATACAAGCGGAACTATGGTCAGGCCCAGAACGTGGCGGTCGACTTTGACGAAAAGAAGGGGAACGTTCACGTTTACGCCGTGAAAACGGTCGTTGACGAGGTGGCTGATCCTCAGCTTGAAGTGAGCTTAAAGGATGCCTTAGACATTAACAAGGCATACGAACTGGGCGACACGATTAAGTTTGAGGTCACCCCAGGCAACTTCGGCCGGATTGCCGCACAGACTGCCAAGCAGGTGATCCTCCAGCGTGTGCGGGAAGCTGAACGGGAGAAGATTTACAACGAATACATCCAGTACGAGCACGAAATCGTAACGGGGGAGATTGAACGGCAGGATTACCGGTTTATTTACGTTAACCTGGGCGACGTCGAGGCGGTAATGTCCCGCCGCGACCAAATTCCTGGCGAACAGTACAACTCCCACGATAAGATTAAGGTGTACATCTACAAGGTTGACAACGCCACGCGGGGGCCGCAGGTATTTGTCAGCCGGGCGCACCCGGACCTGCTGAAGCGGCTGTTTGAACAGGAAGTCCCGGAAATCTTTGACGGGACGGTTGAAATCAAGGCCGTTTCCCGTGAAGCCGGTGACCGTGCGAAGGTGGCCGTTTGGTCAAACGACCCGAATATCGACCCAGTTGGAACGTGTGTTGGCCCCCGGGGCCAGCGGGTTCAGGGAATCGTTAACGAACTCCATGGTGAAAACATGGACATTGTGCAGTGGAGTGAAGACCCGGCGGAATTCATTGCCAACGCCCTTAACCCGGCGGACGTCTTAGAAGTGCGGTTTGATCCGGAAAATGACCGCGCATGCACGGTCGTGGTTCCGGAAGACGAATTATCCCTCGCAATTGGGAAGCGCGGGCAAAACGTTCGGCTTGCCGCCCAGTTAACGGGATACAAGATCGACATTAAGTCCGAAGAAGAAATGGCAGAGCTCGACGCCCAGGCGGCCTTAGCTCCAGAAGAACCTCTTGACGAAGAAGCTGAGGTTAGTGTGCAGGACGAGGCGCCCATTGAAGGCGAACCTGCTGCGGACACCACTGATGCCGACGAACAGGAGGACTAGCAATGGGACAACGGAAGGTGCCAATGCGCAAGGACATTGTGACCGGAACAATGTGGCCGAAGAAGGAACTTGTACGGGTGGTCCGCAACAAGGAAGGCGAGGTCAGCATTGATCCGACCGGCAAGAAAAACGGCCGGGGAGCATACATTGCGTTGGATGTTGATGTGGCGAAGAAGGCGCAGGCCGAGCGGACGTTTGACCGGGCATTTGGGGTAAAAATTGCCCCGGAATTTTACGATGAACTGGTCGCATACGTTGACCACCAGGTTGCCCGGAAAGAACTGTTTGGTGATGCTAAGTAATCAGATTAGCGGCCTTTTGGGGTTAGCCCGGCGTGCCCGGAAGTTAACCACGGGGACCAACCAGGTGTTAACCCGGGTCCGGGCGCACGCAACGTTTTTGGTTGTGCTTGCGAGTGATTGCGGTAGCCGGACGAAGAAAACGGTGGCAGATAAGTGCCGCAGTTTCGGGATTCCGCTGGTTACCCCGCTAACCCAGGCAGAACTGAGCGCAGCAATCGGCCAGCAACGTAGCGTCGTTGCGGTTGACGATGCGGGGTTTGCGAAGAAGATTACGGTCCTTGCCCAACAGGCCACAAACCAGAATTAAGACTACTCCTATTAATTACAGGGAATAACCGCAGTGGGTAAATCTGACTATCCACACCTGAAAGCGGGATGAAAGGGAGAGTGAAGTTATGAGTAAGAAACGGATTTACGAACTAGCGAAGGAACTTAACGTTGCAAGTAAGGAAGTCTTGCAGGCAGCTAAGGCCCAGGGAATTAAGGTGGGCAACCACATGTCAGCCGTGACCCCAGATGAGGAACAGCGGATCCGGACGGCCATGAAGCCCGCTGCTAAGCAGAAGAAAGCTAACCCGATTGCTAAGAAGAAAGCTGTTAAGCCGGCTGCCAAGAAGGCAACGAAAAAGCCCGCTAACTCCCAGCCGAAAGCGGCCAAGAAGAAACCAGCCGCTAAGCCCAGTAACAAAAGCGGCAAACCAGCACCCCAAGCTGCCCAGAAGAAACGGCCGCAGGCAAATGCAAGTGCGCGGAAGAGTCGGCAACAGGGCGAAGAGGAGAGCAGTTACGGCCGCTCAAACCGGGACCGGCAGAATGACCGGAAGTTTAAGCAGAACGGGAAGCGGACGGGGAATAATAACCGTCGTTTTGGCAATAACCAGAACCGTTTTAGCAAGAAGAACCGGAAGAACAAGAAGTTCCGTAAGCAGCAAAAGAAGCAGCCGGCAACACCACGGAAGAATAAGCCGTTACCGGACACACTCGTTTACACGGTCGGAATGAACGTGGCGGACATCGCCAAGAAGATCCACCGGGAACCAGCCGAAATTATCAAGAAGCTGTTCATGCTCGGGGTAATGGTTAACCAAAACCAATCATTGGACAAGGATACGATTGAGATTCTGGCCGATGAGTACGGGATTAAGGCCGAAGAAAAGGTCGAGGTCGATGTTTCTGATATCGACAAGTTCTTTGAGGAAGAGCAGAAGAACACGGACCACCTTGAAAACCGGCCACCAGTTGTCACGATCATGGGCCACGTTGACCACGGGAAGACGACGCTGCTGGATAAGCTGCGGCACTCAAACATTACTGCCGGAGAAGCCGGCGGGATTACGCAGCACATCGGGGCTTACCAGATCAAGCGGAACGGCAAGACGATTACCTTCCTTGATACGCCGGGGCACGCCGCCTTCACAAACATGCGGGCGCGTGGAGCGGACGTAACGGATATTACCGTGCTGGTGGTCGCTGCGGATGATGGGGTGATGCCCCAGACAATCGAGGCCATCAACCACTCCAAGGCTGCCGGGGTGCCAATCATCGTTGCGGTCAACAAGATTGACAAGCCGGGCGCTAACCCGGACCACGTGATGGAACAGCTGACAGAGTACGAGCTGATTCCGGAAGACTGGGGTGGTGACACGATCTTCGTGAACATCTCAGCTAAGTTTGGCAAGAACATTGACGACTTGCTGGACATGATCCTGCTTGAGTCCGAAATGCTTGAACTCAAAGCCAACCCGAACCAGCACGGAGCAGGGTCTGTAATCGAAGCGCGGTTGGATAAGGGCCGCGGGTCAGTCGCTACTCTGCTGGTCCAGCAGGGAACCCTGCACGTTGGGGATCCGATTGTTGTCGGCAACACCTACGGGCGGATCCGGACGATGACGGACGCTTACGGTAAGCGGGTTAAGGAAGCCACCCCGGCGATGCCAATCGAGATTACCGGGTTAAACGATGTGCCGGAATCCGGGGACCGCTTCATCACGTTTGACGACGAAAAGACGGCGCGGGCTGCCGGTGAAGAACGGGCTAAGCGCGCCCTGATGAAGGAGCGGAGCCAGGTTAACCACGTGACGCTTGATAACCTGTTTGACACAATGAAGGAAAACGACATGAAGAAGGTCGACCTGATCATCAAGGCCGACGTTCAGGGGTCGGTTGAAGCCCTCGCCCAGAGTTTCCAGAAGATTGACGTGGACGGCGTACGGGTCAACATCATTCACCAGGCCGTCGGTGCCATCAATGAAAGTGACGTAACGCTGGCGGAGGCTTCCAACGCAATCATTATTGGGTTCAACGTGCGGCCAACACCGCTCGCCAAGGCCCAGGCGGAGAGCAGCAACGTCGACATCCGGCTACACAACGTCATCTACAAGGCCATTGATGAAGTCGAAACCGCGATGAAGGGAATGCTGGAGCCGGTTTACAAGGAAAAGGTTACCGGCCAGGTCGAAGTCCGCAAGACCATCAAGGTTTCCAAGCTGGGAACGATTGCGGGTTCCTACGTCACGGACGGGGTCATCAAGCGGGACAGTGGTGTCCGGCTGATCCGGGACGGCATCGTTATCTACGACGGCCAGCTGTCCAGCCTCAAGCGGTTTAAGGACGACGTGAAGGAAGTTAAGGCCGGCTACGAGTGCGGGCTGATGATTGAAAACTACAATGACATTAAGGTTGGCGACCAGATTGAGGCCTACGTCATGGAAGAGGTCCCGGTTGACCAGCGTTAGAAAACGGTGGTGAGAAAATGGCACAACAGTTTCGCGTTGGGCGGCTTTCCCAGGAGATTCAGCGGGAAGTCACTGATATTTTGCAAAAGAAGGTGCGTGATCCCCGCGTTCAGGGGGTGACGGTCACGGGCGTCGACGTGACGGGTGACCTACAGCACGCAACCGTCTATTACAGTATTCTGGATGATAAGGCGTCGACTGCCGCGAAGGTTCAGGCTGGCTTAGATAAGGCCACCGGGCTGATTCGTGGTGAACTTGGGCACCGGCTGAGCATTTACGTGACGCCGGAGTTGAAGTTTGCGCAGGACGATTCGGTGCGTTACGGTAACCGGATTGATCAGCTGTTGACCCAGCTTCATCAGCAGGATAAGTAAAAAAACAAAGAGGCTGAGACGGGGGTCCCAACCTCTTTTTGTGATTAATGAGGTGTATTTATGAACGGAATCTTACCCCTTTACAAGGACCGGGGGATGACCAGTAACGACTGCGTAATGCGGTGCCGGCATCTGTTTCATACGCGGAAAGTTGGGCATAGTGGCACGCTTGATCCGGCGGTGGCGGGTGTGTTGCCCATCTGCATTGGCCACGCGACCAAGGTAGTCAATTACCTGATGGCTTCCGGTAAGGTGTACCAGGGCGAACTAATCTTGGGCAAAGCGACGGAAACCGAGGACTTAGAGGGGGCCATGGTGGCTCAAAAACCGATTACCACGCCCTTTAGCGCGGCCGCACTTGATGATGCCATGGCGCAGTTTCAGGGGACGATTACCCAGGTGCCGCCAATGTATTCGGCAGTCAAGGTTCACGGCAAACGGCTGTATGAGTACGCCCGGGCAGGCGAAGAGGTTGCCCGGCCAGCCCGGCAAATTCACGTGGATTACTTTAAGCAGCTCCGGTCAGCGACCTACGATGCCGCCGCCCAGGAACAGCACGTCTTCTTTGAGGTGGCGTGCGGGAAAGGGACCTACGTCCGGACGCTGGCGGTTGATCTTGGCCGGGCACTCGGCGTTCCCGCGGTGATGGCGCGGTTAACCCGGATTAAGAGCGGGGGGTTCACCAGTGACGAGACGGTGACCCTCGCCCAGTTGGAGGAAATGGACGACCAGCAGCGTGAAAATACGCTGGTTTCCGTGGACCACGCCCTGCGGACGTTGCCGCACCACCAGTTGACCGCAAGTGAGTGGCAGCGGGTGCAAAACGGCGGCTTTCTTGCGGAAAAGCAGGTGACTGCCGGCCAGCCAGTTCCACGCGTTGTTTTGCAAACCGGGCTGCGCGTCCGGGCGGTCTACTGTTATAATGAAAAGCAGCACCGGTACCAGCCGGAGCGGATGATCGATTTAAGTGAGTAGGTGATGGAATGGAGACGGTGGAGATTACGAGTGTGGAAGACGTCACCCGGGCAGCCGGCGCGCCGGTCGTCCTCGCGGTGGGCTTCTTTGACGGCGTTCATCGGGGCCACCAGCGGGTGATTGAAGCGGCCAAGGAGGAAGCTTCCCGGCGGAACGCCCGGTTAGGCGTCATGACGTTTGACCGGTACCCGAAATTAATGTTTCAGGGCATGCGGTGGCAACCCTTCCGGTACCTGACATCGTCTGCGCAAAAGGCCGCCCACTTTGCTGCGTTGGGGGCTGATGTGGAGTACATTCTCACGTTTGACGAAACCTTAGCGGAGATGGCGCCCCAGGATTTTGTTGACCGCTACATTGTAGGGTTAAACACGGTGGCGGTGGTTGCCGGGGAGGATTTCACGTTTGGCAATCCCCGCGTGGCCAACATGCACACCCTCCCGCAGTACGCCAAGGGCCGGTTTGGTGTTTTACCGGTTACCCACCTTCTTCAGGATAACGATAAAATCAGCTCCACCCGGATCCGGAAGGCCATTGATGGCGGCGACGTGCAGTTGGCCAACCGACTTTTGGGATACCCGTACGAAACGAACGGATACGTGGTGCACGGGTTTGCCCGGGGGCGGCGTCTGGGCTTTCCAACGCTCAACATCGCGGATGGGGATAACCTGCGCTTGCCGGCAATTGGGGTGTACGCCGTGCAGGTCAACGTGCAGGGAACCTGGTACAACGGAATGGCTTCGCTGGGCCGGAACGAAACGTTTGGTGACCACAACGACGTGGTCCTCGAAATTAACCTGTTTGACTTTGACCAGATGGTATACGGTCAGTTCGTGAAGGTTCGCTGGTTTGACTTTGTGCGTGGGCAGCAAAAGTTTGCGTCTGCTGATGAGCTGGTCACCCAGTTAAAGCAGGACCGGCAAACGATTCAAGCATGGTTTGCCCAACAACAGAAAAATTAAGCCAGAATATTGACGAATGCCAATCAATTTTGTATATTATAGGTGACTTAGCACTTAGCAATTATGAGTGCTAAGTGCTAAAAGAGGTGATTGTGGTGTTAACGGAACGTCAACTGTTAATTCTTGAGACGATCATTAAGGATTACACGGATGTCGGGCAACCAATTGGTTCAAAAACGTTGCAGGAGCAATTACCAGTCCATGTGAGTTCAGCAACAATCCGTAACGAGATGGCGGCGTTGGAGAAGGCGGGGCTCATTCGCAAGGAACATTCTAGTTCCGGGCGGGTGCCGTCAATCAAGGGCTACCGGTACTATGTTGATAACATTTTGACGCCGGCCCAGGTTGACCAGCAGGCCCTCGCGGATATTCGTTCGTCTTTTCAGGGGGATTTTTCGAAGGTTGACGAAATCGTGGCGACGTCCGCCAACATTTTGTCAGACCTGACAAACTACACGACGATTACCCTGAAGCCGGAGGTCGAGGACGTCCTCTTGGAAGGCTTCCGGATGGTGCCACTGGGGAACCAGCAGGTGATGGCTATTCTTGTGGCTAGTGACGGGACGGTTGAGAGTAAGCTGTTCCAGTTACCTGAAGGCGTGACGGGTGATCAGGTTGAACCCGTGATGCGCGTGATTAACGACCAGCTTGTGGGCGTGCCACTCCGGCAAATTCCAGCTAAGTTGACCGCTAACATTGGCTTAATTGCCAAGTACTTCAAGCAACCCGCTGGGATGGTCGCCGTTGTGAGTGACATTCTGCAAAAGATTGCGCACGAGCAGTACTTCGTTGGCGGGAAGATGAACGTCTTCAACTTTGCCAACGATGGTGATTTGGATGAAGCTAAGTCGCTCTATGCGTTGATGGAACGAGCACCGGAGTTATCCGACATTGTTGATCCCCAGGACAAGGACATTACCGTGAAGATCGGTGATGAGATGGCGAACCAATTATTGCTGAATTATAGTGTGGTTTCAGCAACCTACAACGTGGATGACTACGGGAAGGGCATGATTGCCATTCTTGGGCCAACCAACATGCCGTACTCCAAGGTGATTGGGCTCCTGGGAGCACTCCGGCAGGAATTAACGCGTAAAATGCTGAACTACTACCATAATTTTGACGAGTAGAAAAGGGGTGTTGACGTGGCAACGGATAAGGAAAAAGCAAACCAAGAAGCGGCAGCCGCCAAGGAGAAGGCCCAGGATTCTAAGAAGCAGGAATCAAAAAAGGCTGCGGCGAAAAAGAAGCCAACGGCCAAGGACCAGCTGAAGGCGGCGCAGGAACAGATTAACCAGCTTACGAAGGAAAAGGATGAGCTGGAAGATAAGTACCTGCGGGCTGAAGCGGAAATGGCTAACATGCAAACGCGCTACAAGAAGGAGCAGGAGCAGCTGTTGAAGTATCAGAGTCAACGGTTGGCAACTGCGGTGCTACCGGTGATTGATAACCTGAACCGGGCGCTTGAGATTGAGGTGGATGACGAAGCCTCCAAGAACCTCAAGCAGGGGGTCGAGATGGTGGCTAAGGACTTAAATAAGGCCTTTACCGATAACGAAATCACCAAGATCGAATCCCTCGGCAAGAAGTTCGATCCGACGCTCCACCAGGCCGTCAAGAGTGTGCCGGCTGAGGATGGGCAGGAACCCGAGACAATCGTTGAGGTGTTCCAGGATGGTTACATGTTAAAGGACCGTGTTTTGCGGCCAGCCATGGTCGTTGTTGCACAGTAATTAAGAAGAAAAAGAGGTAAGGTAGATGTCAAAGATTATTGGAATTGACCTTGGGACGACGAACTCAGCCGTTGCCGTCCTTGAAGGTAAGGATGCAAAGATTATCACTAACCCGGAAGGAAACCGGACAACGCCGTCCGTTGTTTCCTTCAAGAACGGGGAAACACAGGTTGGTCAGGTTGCTAAGAACCAGGCCATTACAAACCCAAACACCGTTTCATCAATCAAGCGGCACATGGGCGAAACCGACTACAAGGTCGACATTGATGGTAAGAAGTACACGCCACAGGAAATCTCAGCCATGATTCTCCAGTACATCAAGGACTACGCAGAATCATACCTGGGTGAAGACGTGACGCAAGCCG
>HBJMI04202__coassemble_721_pt1 | contig 15170 bp, 18 predicted proteins | sample HBJMI04202__metabat2_low_PE_002 | metagenome-assembled genome bin HBJMI04202
AATTTTAAGAAGTCAATCATCGCAAGATGATTACAAAACATATATTACGAGGGGGGAACACCATGCCAAAAAAACTTCGCTGGCTTATTCGGGGCGTCGCGCTGCTGTATCTTGGGTACGTCTACCTGAAGACGGGGATTCACTCTTCAGCGCTGTCCTTCCTAACACTAAACAGTTTTCTGGCATACATTCCCATTGAATGCGCGTTTCACGTACACCCCACTCACCAGCGGGCGTGGCAGTTTTACCCGTTAGCGTTTTTATGGCTGGTTTTTTATCCCAACACGCCGTATTTGCTAACCGACCTGTTTCACCTCGCAAAGTTTGATCCGTATAACAGCGTTACCATGCTGATGCGGTTTGACCTTCACCTATGGCTCGCGTTTTTCACCCTCGTTTCTGGGGTAATTGGGTTTGCCATCATCGGAACGTGGAGCCTTGAGTTTATGGCCACTGCTCTTCAACGACGATGGCGCTGGGAAGGATTCGTTGCCCATGGCAGTCTAGTTGTTGGGCTAACCCTCCTTACTTCAATCGGCGTGTTTGTGGGCCGCTTCATCCGGCTTCACACCGCCTACCTGTTCGTGAGTCCCGGGTGGGTTGTAAGCGAACTGGTGACAATGTGGAACCTTCGTATGGTTACGTTTGTTCTCCTAATGACCATCCTTCAACTGGTTATCTGGAGCGCAATTATGATTACTAAAATGGCTTTAGAGTCGACCACTTCAGACTAAGCCATATTAAATAAGCAGGTCACCGATAAGTGATCTGCTTATTTTGTGGAGTAAATTCGTCCTTCGTCTGATTACCGTTATGGGCGAGGCTCTGCGGCGCCGCACTTTTTCTAATCCGGCTCCGCTCGAACCACCTTCACGCAAATAATAAGTCCCTCCTTGACCGGCTCCGCCGCTCAGCGTCGCGCCTTAATTTATTTGCATGGTGGTTCGGCTCCACACCATACCTTAATCCCCAATAATTCTAACTTCCGTCTCAAGTTCCACGTCAAACTTTTCCTTGACCACCTGCTGAACATGGCGGATTACCGCCACGTAATCAGCGGCCGTCGCATTACCGACGTTCACGATGAACCCCGCATGTTTGGTTGAGACCTCAGCGCCCCCAACACGGTAGCCCTGCAATCCGGCATCGTGAACCAGTTTCCCGGTATAATGCCCTTCTGGCCGCTTAAAGACACTTCCGCATGACGGGTACTCCAGGGGCTGTTTGGCCGCCCGCAAAAAGTTAAGGTGGTCCCGCTTAGCCCGGATTTCCTCTGGATCGCCGGGCGTCAACGCAAAGGTGGCGTCAAGGACAATCTCATCCGCGTCCTGAACCCGACTGTGCCGGTACCCGAAGTCCATCCGCCGGTTTGAGTACACCCGCAGCGCACCGTTCCGCGTAATGGCCGTCACCTGTTCCACAACCATCTTCATCTCGCCACCGTACGCACCGGCGTTCATGAAGACGGCCCCGCCAACACTTCCTGGAATTCCCGAGGCAAACTCTAACCCCGTCAGCCCGGCATGGTAGGCCGCTTCCGTTGTCGCAATCATGGTCGTCCCGGCCTGCGCAATCACCCGGTTGCCCCGGACAACCACCTCATTCATCTTCGTCAGGATTAAGACAATTCCCCGAATCCCGTTGTCACTTACAATGAGGTTACTGGCATTTCCCAGAACCGTGAGCGGAATGTCGTTTTCATGGGCAATCGTCACTACCTTACGGGCTTCCGACGGTGACTTCGGAAAAAGCACCCAGTCGGCTGGCCCCCCAGTCCGGGTATTAGTAAAGTGGGCAAGGGGCTCGTTTAGGTGAGCCTCAATCCCCTGTAACTGGTTGTTCACAATGGCCGTTACCGCTGCTTGATCAAGCATCGTTATCCCGCCTCCTCTGGCAAAATTCATGTCTCCATTCTACCATTTTTCACCGAAAACGCGCACTTGAAGTTTAATTGGGGTAAAATAAAAAACAGCTTAAAGGAGGGATATTTCATGGACTTTACCGCCATCGACTTTGAAACGGCCAACGCCAAGCGGGCCAGCGCATGTTCACTGGCCCTGACAGTCGTTAGGAATAACGTCATCACTGACCGGTTTTATTCATTAATTAACCCCCAGATGCCGTTTGCTGCGCGGAATACCCAAATTCACGGACTCACGGCTGCAGACGTTGCCGATGCCCCCACCTTTGCCGAACTCTGGCCCCACATCGCCGCTTTGTTTGGCCCCGAACAAATCATTGTTGCCCATAACGCCCCGTTTGACTGCAGCGTTCTGCAACACACCCTCACGCACTACGGGATTACACCACCGCATTTTCTCGTCATTGATACGGTTAAAACGAGCCGCCAGTTAATGCCGAACCTTGCCAACCATAAACTCAACACGGTGAGTGCGGCCCTCCACGTTGCGTTGGAGCACCACCACAACGCCCTGGACGACTGCGTGGCGTGCGCCCAAATTTTGCTGGCACAAGTTAACCAGTACGGGACCCAGCGAATCGTTCCGTTTATCACCGAAAAATAGCGTAACCATAAAACCCTCCGAATCACGGAATCATGATTCGAAGGGTTTCTTCTTTTCAGGACCTTTTTTAACTACTTATCCGCCGGCCGTTCACTTCATTTTCAGTAACTGCCGCATATCCTCCGGAAGCGGGGCCGTAACGGTCACCCACCGCTGTGTCCGCACCTGCCAGAAACGCAGTTGCCGGCAATGGAGGGCCTGCCGTTCCATTCCGTTAAGCATTTTCCCGCCGTACATATCATCGCCGATTAACGGATGGCCCAGCGCAGCGCAGTGCACCCTGATTTGGTGTGTTCGTCCCGTCCATAACCGCACCCGCAGTTGGGTTACCCCAGCAAGCCGGTGCTCCACCCACGCCTCAGTTACCGCCCGTTTCCCGTCGCTTCGTACCATCCGTTTCATCGTACTCCCGGGTTGGCGACCAATTGGCGCGGTAATCATCCGGTGGTGCCACCAAATTGGGCCTTCGACACCCGCACAGTATTCCTTATGAATCCGCCCCGCCTGCAATTCCTGATCAATCAACGCGTGGGCGTAGCGGTGCTTCGCAAACAACACCGCCCCAGACGTATCACGATCTAAGCGGGTGACGAGGTGCGGAATAATATCATTATAATGCCGAATCCGGTAGTACCCCGTCACCCGGCTAACCAGGGAATCATCCCGATGCAGCGGTGAAGGAATCGCCGCCACAAACGGGGGTTTGTTTACCACCAGAAAATCATCATCTTCGTAAAGAACGTCTACCGGTACGTACGACGGAATCACCGGCGTCTTTCGGTTTTCTTCTGGCGGTAACACCAGCGTAACCTGATCACCAGGTATCACGCGGTCAATCATCCGCCCGTTATCCCCGTTTACCAACAAAGCGCCGCCCGCATTGCGCACGTGGGCAAGCAACCGCCGGGAAACTCCCTGCTGGCGTAAAAACGTCCGTAACTTCCGCGCCGGCGCATCAACCTGCCACTTAATCTTCATAGTCTGGTCCAATAAATGAATCCTGAACCCGCTGCCAGAAGCGCGTATGCCGGGACTTCGCAAAGTAAATCCGCTGCTTAGCAATCCGGAAGCGCATCCGTTCAATCTGCTGGTCATGGTAGTAGTCCGAATCAACGGTCATGATGACCGCTCCTTCCTTGGAAGGAATCAGCGTAATCCAGTCGTTCGGCGCAATAATCATTGGTGCACTCAGCGTCCGGAAAACGCGGTTGTTAATCGAACTAATTTCGGACATCTGTAAAACGTCCAGGTTAGGATGGACGATGGCCCCGCCCAAAGATTTGTTGTACCCCGTAGAACCAGTTGGGGTTGAGACGCACAACCCATCACCCCGGAAGCGTTCGAAAAACTCGCCCCCGACGTACACGTCCGTCATCATCGTAGCGGTCAGGCGGCGAATCGTTGCTTCGTTTAGCGCCAGGTAGTCGTGCGGGTGCGGGTCACCGGCAAACTTCACCCGCACATCCAGTAACGGGTAACTCACCGCCTGCTGGTTTTCGTTTTGCAGGCTAATTACCAGGTCGTCAAGTTCGTCACTCCGCCAGTCGGTATAAAATCCCAGGTGGCCGGTGTGCACCCCGATAAACCGGACGGTCGCCAGCTGGTCTTCATAGTGGTGGAACGCGGACAGCAACGTCCCGTCACCCCCAATACTAATCACAACGTCGGGATGATCGTCGTCCAGCTCAAAGCGCCGCTCAGTAAACTTTTGCCGGAGCTCCGCCGCAACTGTGCGGGATGCCCGCCCCGAATTTGCATAAATTCCAATCTTCACGGCTTACCTCCTGTCTTGCCGGTGCTCAAACGCATGCTGGGCTTCCTGGATGTCCTCCCGGATACTCGACATCTCATTATCAAGTAAAAACGCCGCCTCGGCCGCCCGCTGGAGCCGCTGCTTAGTTTCAGCCGGAAGGTTCCCCTGGTACTTGTACTTTAACGAGTGTTCGATGGTCGCCCAGAAGTTCATCGCTAACGTCCGCACCTGGATCTCGACCTGCACGCTTTTCTCCCCGTCATAACACTGTAACGGGTACGTGCAGACGACATGGTACGACCGGTACCCGCTTGCCTTAGCGTTTTGGATATAATCCCGCTCCTGAACCACCGTCAGGTCATGGCGCTGCTTAATCAGGGCAACCACCTGATAAATATCTTCAACAAACTGGCACATGATCCGCAACCCAGCAATGTCTTCCATGTCCTCTGCGAGCCGGTCCACCGTCACGTGGCGGCGCACCATCTTTTCCTTGATACTTTCGATTGGTTTCACCCGGCCGGTGACGAACTCAATTGGCACGTGCTTGGTCGTCGCCAGCATCTGATTCCGTAGTTCCCGGAACTTAAGCTTTAACTCCCCCACTGCCTGGTGATACGGCGTTAAAAACGATTCCCATTCATCCGGATCCAATCCGTCCGCCCCTTTTCGCACTAAAATCCACTTCAAGTTTACCATACCCACCCTAAAATTACAGGAACCACTAAAAGCAGATTCATTGAATTCCCCCCCATTTTTTGTAGAATAAAACTAGCAACTAACTAACGATGGAGGTGCGCACGGTGCTTGACGTTTACTTGTTTATCAATCCGCTCGGAAACCGGTGCTTTGATGCTGAGCAAAACATTCTCTCCGTGATTCATCAAACCACCGAAAAGGTCAATTTCCAAATTAACCCGCTCGTAACGCTGGATACCGTGTCGGGGATCATCAACCGGCGGCACCTTCAAGAGGACAATATGCAGGTGCGGCATGCGGTGACCGACGAGGTTTACCAGGTTTCGCTTGATTACGAAGCGGCTCGTTTCCAGGGAAAGCGCCGGGGACGCAAATTCCTCTTTGCGCTTCAACAGCTTCTCTTAATCGACCACCAACCGTATTCGTTGGCCGTGGTTCACCAGGCAGCTGAGCAAGCGGGGCTTGACTGGGAGTTCTTCAAGGATGACCGTAATTCTAAGCTGGCCCACAAATCGTTTCAGCGGGACCAACAGCTGGCGATCAACATGAACGCCCAGCGGCATCCCACCGTTGTCCTGGAAAACGTGACGGGGTTTGACTACGGCATCGCCCTGAATGCCTGCGAATCGTACACGATTATCCTTGACATCATTAGCGGTCACATTCCGGTGGACGCAATTATGGCGACCCACGAACGCTACGAGCAGCAGTTCGTAACAACGTCGGCGCACCATCATCACTACGCCATTTGGCCGTTGTTTCCCCAAGACGCCCACCGGCCGGCCAAATAAACACGACAGATAACTAAAAGAGCGGTTGTGCATTAGGTACAACCACTCTTTGTTTGCCTTATTATTTTACCCGTGAAGCCAGCTGATCCACAAGTTCCTTCGTCCGTTCACCATGGGGTTCAAACCGCAGGGTGCGGCGACTGTCGTCGTTCTCGTCCTTGATAAAACGAACAAGCAGGTACGTGGGTGGAAGTTCATCCTTAATAAACTGGGACCACTCCACCACACTGACCCCGTCACCATCAAAGTACTCTGCAATCCCTAAATCACCCGGATCAGCATCCTCCAACCGGTATACGTCCATGTGGTATAACGGTAACCGTCCGTCGTGATACTCGTGCACGAGCGTAAACGTCGGGCTCTTCACCCGCCGGTGGATTCCCAGGCCCTGAGCCACTCCCTTAGTAAAGGTGGTCTTCCCCGCACCAAGGTCCCCGTCAAGCAACAAAACATCCTGGGGCTTAAGGAGCGGCGCTAACTGCTCCCCCACCCGAATTGTCTGCTGTGCGTCCGTTACCGTTATCTCCATTCTTCTCGTTTCCTCCTAATCCGTTGCAACGGCCTGTGCGGCGGTGATAATTGCAACCTTGTAGACGTCCTCAGCGTTGCACCCCCGGGACAGGTCAGAAACCGGCTTGTTCAGACCCTGCAAAACCGGTCCAATCGCTTCAAAGCCCCCAAACCGTTGGGCAATCTTGTAACCAATGTTTCCCGCCTCTAGTTCCGGGAAAACAAAGACCGTCGCGTGGCCCGCAACCGCTGAGTCTGGCGCCTTCTGGGCGGCGACTGTTGAGACAAACGCCGCGTCAAACTGCAGTTCCCCGTCAATCTGTTCGTCAGGCGCCTGCTCCTGCGCCATTCGGGTTGCCTCCGTCACCTTAGTCACCTCGTCTGACTTCGCCGAACCCTTGGTTGAAAAACTCAGCATTGCCACCCGGGGGTCAATGTCAAACAACCGCGCCGTCTTGATACTCTCCCGGGCAATTTCAGCCAGTGTCGGCGCATCCGGATTGATGTTAATCGCACAGTCGGCAAAGACGTAACGCTCATCGCCACCATTCCGGGTCATGATAAACGCGCCACTTGTCCGGTGGACGCCCGGCTTCGTCTTAATAATCTGGAGGGCCGGCCGCACCGTATCCCCGGTGGGATGAACCGCGCCAGAAACCAGACCGTCAGCCAGTCCCATGTACACCAGCATCGCCCCGAAATAATTTTCATCCCGCAGCATCTTCTCGGCCTCTTCCGCCGTGTTCTTTCCCTTGCGGCGATCAACGAAGGCCTCCACCATGGTGGCATACTTCTCGGCCGGATACGTCTGCGGGTTAATCACCATTACCGCATCGTTCCACTTCAGGCCGGCCGTCGCAGCGGCGGCCTTCACCGCCTGCTCGTCTCCCAGCAAAAGTGGCCGCACGAGCTGTTCATCCGCCAACCGCAGGGCTGCTGTTAAAATCCGGGGTTCGGTGCCCTCCGGAAACACAATCGTTGGTTCTTTTCCCTTAATCTTCGCGGTTAAACTTGCAAAAATGTCCATTTACATTTCCCCCTATTATTATTCTGCAGTCGGATTGGCTGGTAGCTGCCAGTCGATCGGCTCCTCACCCATTGCGGTCAGTGCAGCGTTAGTCTTTGAAAACGGCCGCGAACCGAAGAACCCCCGACTGGCCGACAATGGACTGGGATGGGCTGACTTAATCACAATGTTTCTGGTCTGATCAATTAGCGTCATTTTATTCTGGGCAGCGCGTCCCCACAGGATAAAGACCACCGGTTTCGGCCGTTCAGAAAGCTGGTGAATGGCAACGTCCGTTAGTTGTTCCCAGCCGTGGCCCTGGTGGGAGAAGGCTTGCCCGTCACGCACAGTGAGGACCGAGTTGAGCAACAGTACCCCCTGGTCCGCCCACTTCTTCAGGTAGCCGTGGTTCACCGGCGCAATCCCCAGGTCGTCCTGCAGTTCCTTGTAGATATTCTGCAGGGATGGCGGCACCGGGACCCCGGGTTGCACCGAAAAACTTAACCCGTGGGCCTGGTGCGGGCCGTGGTACGGGTCCTGCCCCAGGATAACCACCTTCACCTGAGAAAACGGGGTCCACTCAAAGGCCTGAAAAATATGGTACATATCCGGATAAACCCGGTGATGCTGGTATTCATCCTTCAAAAACGCATGAAGCTGCTGGTAGTATTCCTTTTCAAACTCAGGCGCCAATACGTCCTGCCAATCATTGTGAATTAACGTCTTCATTCCGTCCACCTCACTCCCAGTTTATCATAGTTTTCGCCGAACCTCGCCCAAATTCATGCTAAAATGTAAGCGGAATCTATCATACGAGTGAGGTTTTTTACAATGGTGCAACTGATTGCTTCAGACATGGACGGAACGCTGCTGGATAACAACATGGTGATTTCACCGCGCAACGCCGCCGCGATTAAGCAGGCGCAACGGGAAGGCGTGCCCTTCGTTGTTTCATCGGGGCGGGCGTATTCCGAGATCAAGCCCCTGCTTGAGGCCGCCCAGATTAACTGCCCGATGATCACAATGAACGGCGGGCGGATGTTTGACGAAGAGGGCCGGGAAATCTTTGCCGCCCCCCTCCCGCGGATGCTGGCCGACCAACTCATCACGCGGTTTCACCAGGCGGGGCTGTACATCGAGGTCATTACCGAAAAGGGCGTTTTTTCGGACGACAAAACCCAACGCATCCAAAACTTCGCTGAGCTCCTGACCAGAATTCACCCGGGGTTACCGTTTAAGGAGGCGGTCATCCGCTCCTCCGCCCGCCTTGAGCTGTTAAACATCAATTACATTGACGACTATCAGGAGCTGCTGGATAACCCGCACACCACGTTCTTCAAGGTTGTGGCGTTTTCCTCGGCGGGGCCGACCGTCCTCGCGCCCCTCAAGCAGGAACTACTGGCAGCCCACGATAACATCGCCATCACATCGTCGGCCGCCTCTAACATCGAAGTAAACCACATTAACGCCCAGAAGGGAATCGCCGTCAGCAAGTACGCTGACATGCTCAACATTCCGCTGGATAACGTCATGGCAATCGGTGACAATAACAACGACGTTTCCATGTTGAAGGTGGCAGGGATTAGCTACGCCATGCAAAACGGCTCCGCGGAGGTTAAGCACCTCGCGCGGTACATCGCCGCCCCCAACGACCAGGACGGGGTGGGCAAAGCCATCGAAGCTGAGTTAGCCAAAAACAATAATTAATCGCACAAAGGGGGTGGGACCTAGATCCCACCCCCTTTTGCTCTGCGTTTATTTAGTTACGGTCGCTTGAACCAAAGATCTCCAGCAATTCCAAGAACAGGTTAATGAAGTCCAGGTACAGCTGTAAGGCCGCACTCACAACGATTGGGGTGGTATTGGCCGCTTCCCCCATTTGCAGGTAAATCTGTTTAATCCGGTGAGCGTCCCACATTGAAAGCACGCTAAAGATTAAAACCCCGGCAATTGAAATCACGAATTCAACCAGCGAACTTTGCAGGAAGATGTTTACCACGGAGACAATCAAAATCGCAATCAACGCTGCAAGGGCCTGCCGTCCCCAGCTACTGAGGTCCTTCTTGGTCCGGGTCCCGTACAGGGCCAGCACCGCAAAGTCAACCGCGGCGGCTACAAAGGCCAGCGTAATGTCTGCCGTCGTAAATTCAAGGAGAATCGAGCTAAAAATGATTCCCTCTAACGCCGCAAAGCCGAACAGCATAGCGTTACTCATTGCCGCCGACCTTGACTTACTAAACGACATCTTGGCCACCATCACCAGCTGAACTGCCAGTAAAATAAAGTACACCACCGGGTGCTGGCCAAGTAACTCGTCGACCATGTTACCAAACAGGACCACCGTCCCGAGGGCCGTGATGGCTGAAACCAAAACCGCCCCCGCCATGTACCAGTAGACCTTGGACAGGAACTTGTTTAGGCCCTGTTGCTGGTTCTCAACTGAGTATCCGTTCATCAATAATTCCTCCCCTATTGTGACTATTCTGTTCTCCCCTACTATACCCTATTTAGTATCGATTTCAAACTCATAATGACATTTAATAAAAACGGGCAGCTCCCTTTCAGGCGCTGCCCGTAACTTACATATTACTTCCTATCCCTTCAAAAAATCTGGATCCTCAAATGCCGGGTGCGGGTACGTGTAGAAGCCCTGTCCGGCCTCGATGCCATAGTGTCCCTGATCAATCATTTCCTTAATTTTTGCGGCAATCGCTTGGGAAGCCGGGTCATCCGCATGTGCATTGTAAATCGCCCAAACCGTCCGGAGGCCAATCATGTCCATTGACATGAACGGCCCCATCGGCGATCCCGTTGAATTCATCCAGTCCTTATCGATCGTCACTGGGTCCGCAACCCCCTTCACCCACAGCCCAAGCGCTGCGTTTAAGAACGGAACCGACAAGGAATTCATGATGTACCCCGGCTGCTCCTTCTTCAGAACAATCGGAAGCATCTTAATGCTTTTAGCAAATGCCACCACCGCATCAATTACTTCCGGCTTTGTCTGCTCATTGCCAACAATTTCAGCGGTATTAAACTGCCAGATATGGTTGGCAAAGTGCAGGTGCAAAAACTTCTCCGGCCGGTCAACAAATTTAACCAGCTGGCTTGGGACAAACGTTGACGAATTGCTGGCAATTAGCGCTGCTGGCGGAAGTACCTCTGCCAGGTGGTGATAGAACTCCTCCTTTACCTCCAAGCTTTCCGGTACGGCCTCAATTACCAGGTCAGCATCCTGGAATGATTGCTCCCAGTCGTTCGTGATGGAAATAATCCGGGCTAACGCCTCATCAAACTGTTCATCCGTGAGGTGAACGTCCCGCTTGTAAAACGGGCGCAAGGCTTCCAGCCGCCGTTCTGCCCGCTCCGGGTGCGGGTTCCAAATGCGCACCTGGTGACCACAAAGAGCGGATTGAAAAGCAATCTGGCTCCCTAAGGTTCCCGCCCCAGCAATCGTTACGTTTTCAATGGTCATGACTTAATTCCCCCTAATTATCACTTAAAATACTTTGGTCATAGCGTCCGGTGATTAAGTACGGCGCTACCTTTGCGGCGTCCAACTGCGTCAACACCGTTGTTTGATGCATCTTAGCGGAAGCCATTGTGTACGTCCCCCCGCCAATTAAGTGCTGCACCGCTAGCTCGCCAACCGGATCATCCGCGCTCGACGTCAGCGTTAGCGCGAGTTTGCCCGGAGTGAAGGCGGTCGTGATGTTTGTCGTCTGGGTCGCCAGTAACCGGGTATTCGTAAACCGGTTCGTCCCGTCCTCCTGCTGCGCCAGCTGGTAGTCCACAAAGAAGTTAACAGTCTCAACCGGGTGGTTTAACCGCAACTGCGGGCCAAACAACTGCTGGGCCTGCTCAGGATCATTCGGCATTCCCGACGTTACGTGGACGTCCATTAACGTGGTGCCGTGCCGGATGACCTGCGCTTGTACTCCCGTATCGTCGTGCTTAATCTGAATCTGATCAGCGAGCTTCTTAGGAATGCTTGCCCCCTCCCGGCCAGCAACCAACGCCATTTCTGCGCCCGGGCCGGCTAAGAATAATCCAAACGGGTACGCCCCAACCATTTTGTCCTGGTACGCCACCATCGTGTACAGCACCGCCTCATCATACGGGCGCGCAAACGACGGATTCCCCATATGTGTCACGTAGCCGGCAACGACCGGCGCTGCCACCTGTAGCGGTGATGGGACCAATCGTTGTAACGTCGCCGCATCCGCCGCGTAGGCAAACATCACGCCTTCCTGCTCCCGCATGTCCGGGTTGTCTAGAAATCCCCGCACTGCATTTTGACTAGCTAAGTAACTCGTCAATTTCATCATCCCCCATTAGTAGATTGCCGTCTCCCTAATACCACCCTTATTATACTTAGTTTGAGCAGAAAACAAAAGGGAACAAAAATATTTTCCGGTTAAGCCGTTGCAAGAATGTTATAATGTTAACGAAAGCGGTTACTTATTGGTTAACGTTTAAGGAGGTTATCCCATGCAATTTACTAACAATGATTTTCAGGACATTATGCTCCACCGGCACTCTGTTCGCCACTTTGATTCATCAGTGAAGATTCCCCGGGACGAACTTCAGCAAATGGTACAGGAGGCGATTACCGCGCCATCATCCTGCAACCTGCAGGCCTGGCACTTTGTCGTTGTCGATACTCCCGAAGGAAAGGACAAACTGCGTTCCTTCTTCATGAAGTTCAACCTTCCTCAGCTAGACTCCTGTTCCGCAATGATTATGGTCTTTGGCGACACCGATGCGTTTAAGAAATACCGCGCCCTGTGGCAAAAAATGTACACCGAACACCAAATCACGAAGGAACGGCTGGACGAAATTCTCCAAACGTTCCTCCCGCTGTACGAACACGCGGACAAACAGTTCCTCACTGCCGATGCCCTGATTGACAGTAGCCTTGCCGCCATGCAACTCCTGTTGACCATCCGGGCACACGGATATGAAGCTAATCCCCTTGGCGGTTACGATGCCAAAAAAGCGGCCGCCGCGCTCGGCCTTGACCCCACCCGGTACGTTCCAGCGCTGGGGATTGCGGTTGGAAAACCTGACCCGAATGCCCATGAAATTACGTCGGAACGGTACGCCGTTCAGGATGTTCTGGAATTTCAATAATTCACTTTCAATTTATTTAGCACCAAGGAAAAAATGGGCGTGATGGAAGCAGTAAGCCATCGAATCATCGATTCACCGACTAACAAGCTTCCACCACGCCGTTTATTTTGACACTACCAATTCACCACAATTAAAAAAGGTTAGCCGCGTTCATTAACGCCTTCCTTTAAAATAAAGTGGTTAAAAAACAGGTATGCTAGTTTGCATAATAAGAAACGTGCATCTACCAATAAATAACCTTGTGGAACGACTCCCCCATTTCACAGTACCCAAAACACAGATTAAAGCTCATTAAATCCGGATGCTCAATGCTGTGATGTATTCATATAGTTGCTTCTTTTTTCAATTCATTCGTAGTGAGACATCCCTAAGCAATCCCTAACAACCACCTAAAAATTTGCTCATAATCAGCATTTTTCTCCGACAGCATGTTACTTTAAAGCTAATCAATTAACTTAAAGGAGGAACCTATTATGACACTCCATCGTTTTGACGAAGCACACACATCCTTAGAAGAAATCAAGGCCCTTTTGAATGTTTGGCTTAAGGCTTAATGGCTGGTCCCGCGGTTGTGGGGCTTTTTTAAACTTCCATGGTATTTTTGTTAACAAATTATTTAATCAGTCACAATAGTCTTCAATTTCGATATACTGATAATAACAATTAATACGACGGAAGGAATGACATTAATGCTTTTTATTAACAGTGCTATTAATCAGCAACCACCTCACAGAATTGAAGCTCCAATGCCAGATAACCACGTATTAACCGAAAAAGAACATCCTGATCACCCAGCACATGTGGACTACCATCACTACCACAAAGATTTTGATCGCCCACCAGTACGGTGTTATTTATGCCGGCGGATAGTTTCTCATCCTCGCAGTTGGTTCTTAGTGACGCCAACCAACGTGTTGCACGTAATTTGTTCACAGTGTGAGACTAATCTGGTCAATATCAAACACCTTGACCGGCATCAACCAGAAGTACTTGGCTTCCCGGCTGACCGCCATCCGGACCACGACTACTTTATTGACCTGTATGATTTAGAGCAAATCAGCTAACAGTAATTTAACTACCTGATTATGTCAGGTAGTTTTTTTAATTCGGCGGGCATTCCCGCACTGTTGACATTAAATATCGATAGTTTTGCAATCATTAATGTAATTACAAATTAAGGATGAAGTTTATGGTACCAAAATTAAAAGCCTTGGGGGATGAGTCACGTTTAGCCATTCTTAAGTTTTTAGCTACTAAAGGTGAATTGTGCGGCTGTGAAATTGAAAAGCAATTTGCAATTTCACAATCGACCGTATCACATCATATGAAAATCTTAGTCACCGCCCATTTAGTTATTGAGAGAAAAGTTAGCCGGTCTCATTACTACACAATCAACCGGAACGAAATTAACAATTTAATCAGCAACTTACAAAAAATCTTATTGAATCATTCGGAGGATTAACACTATGAAACCAACAGAAGATGTTGTCGTTTTAGGCCCAGGATGCGCAAGGTGTAAAGCACTAGACGCAAGGTGTAAAGCACTAGATCAGAACACCCGAGAAGCCATGACCAATTTACACTGCACTGCCAGTTATAATTACATTACGGATGTTACTACTATGGCTAGCCTTGGAATTATGACTGCCCCAGCCTTAATGCTAAAAGGCAAAGTTGCTTCAACAGGAAAGGTATTAACGGTCGCAGAAATCACCGCTTTATTGAAAAAGAACAATCTTGTCTAGGAATAAATGGTCAAATGACCATTTATTTTTAGCACAACACTTCCATGTATGTAAATGTATTGATTTTTGGATGAAAGGAACTGACCCTTTTTGGCTTGGATAACAAACAATCTTTTTAAAATGATCTGGTTAAGTCGCTTTTATAATTGGCTCATTTTTAGCATTTTTCATGTGCCCAATAATCGCATCGCCCGTTCACTGCACTTTTTTCTATTTGATACAACCAAAATCTTTATTTTAATGTCTGTTCTAATATTTTTAGTTGGAATTTTACAATCATTTTTCCCGCCAGAAAAAACTAAAAAGGTTTTGGGAAAAGTCAATGGGCTTGCCGGAAACATTTTAAGTGCTTGCCTTGGAGGAATAACTCCCTTTTGTAGCTGTTCAAGTATCCCACTATTCATTGGTTTTACGTCAAGCGGCTTACCACTAGGAGTAACATTTTCATTTTTATTTGCTTCGCCAATGATTGACATCGCCTCCCTCGCCTTACTTGCCTCTTTTATGGGAATGAACGTTGCAGTAAGTTACATTATCGTTGGGTTAACGATGGCTGTAATTGGGGGATTAATTATTAAACACCTCCATATGGAAGACCAAATTGCCGATTATATTCGTAACATTCAACAAGTTGAGGTTGAAAAAACAACTCCGACTTTCGCCGATCGTATTAAAGATGGAATTGACGAAGTTCGTGAAATTGTGGGAAGGGTTTGGAAGTATGTCCTAATTGGGGTAGCCATCGGAGCAATTATCCACGATTGGATCCCTACGAGTTTTATTCAACTTGTTCTTGGCAACCACAACCCATTTTCAGTAATTTTAGCAGTTATAATTGGTGCTCCGATGTATGCTGACGTTTTTGGAGTAATCCCCATTGCGACGGCCTTATTTGCCAAGGGGGTTCCCATTGGAACGTTGATTGCCTTCATGATGTCAGTGACCATGTTATCCTTACCCGAACTAATAATGCTTAAAAAAGTTCTCAAAAATAAGTTATTAATGACT
>HBJMI04202__coassemble_809_pt1 | contig 11336 bp, 12 predicted proteins | sample HBJMI04202__metabat2_low_PE_002 | metagenome-assembled genome bin HBJMI04202
TGCCGGGGTGGCGGAATTGGCAGACGCACGGGACTTAAAATCCCGCGGTAAGTGATTACCGTACCGGTTCGATCCCGGTCCTCGGCACCATGCACCCATAGCGCAACTGGATAGAGTGTCTGACTACGAATCAGAAGGTTGTAGGTTCGACTCCTACTGGGTGCATTCCGGGATTGTGTAATCCTGGCAGCCGTATTATAATTAAACTCGTTATCGGGAAATAGCTCAGTTTGGTAGAGCATCACGTTCGGGACGTGGGGGTCGCAGGTTCAAATCCTGTTTTCCCGACTAATTGCTGGTGAAAGGCCAGCTTTTATTTTAGTCACTTTTTGACTAAAGCAATTTATAATAAAGGGGAGATATTATAATGAATAGAAAATGGAAGATTGCGGGGATAATTGGAGGAATTTTACTTTTTAGCGGGATGGGTTATGAAACTGTTCACGCCCAAACACTAACCGGGAAGCAAGCGCAGCAGGAAATTGATACGTTTATTAGTACGGCACGTCAGGATAAGAGCGGGGTTGTTGATTTCCGGGCGGTCAATGCCCAGCAGAAAAAGGGCGGTTCCAAGGAAAGCTCAAAGGACCGCGGGACAATTAAGTATGCTGGCGATAATACCGAAAACATCCACGGATACACGCAACAGGATGGAAAAGTAATGGAAATGAACGTCTTTACTAATGGCCATGATGTGTTTGCCCAGCAGCCGAACCAGCGGTTTATTCCTAATAATGATGCCCTGGACGAGGTTCACAAACTCTATGACAACTACAAGATCAATTCGCTGCAGTTGCAAATGCTTGATGCCCTTAAAAAGTACGCAACGGTTAACCGCCACGGGAATACCGAAACGATTACCGTTCGGCTAACAAAGAAGAACAATGCGGCCATTCAAAAAATTATGTGGGCCGGCATGGAGAAGGGGAAAACCAAACAGTTAATCATCAAGTATACGGTGGATGTTCATACCCACCAGCCGTTAACGTGCTACTGGAAAACGCAAAACTACGAGACTAAGGGTGATATGGCGAACACGATGACCTGGACAACCGCGCACGATAAATTTAGTAACCAGAATAAGCAGGGGAGTATCCCAATGCCTGCTGCGGACCAGATTGATAGCAACGATCAAGGCAGTAATTAGGGAAAGCGATAAGTTACAGGCTTTAAAAAACACCGTAATGGAAGGAAGGCATCAATTTTGATGCGAAGTTACTTTCCGTTACGGTGTTTTTGCGAATTCAAGAGAGCGGTCTTTGCTAAAACTAGAATGATCCGGTTTAACCGTGGAGAACGTACTTCTCGATTGCCTGGGCAACCCCATCGTGGTCGTTATCAGCGGTGATTGCCTGGGCCACCGCCTTTACCTGGGAATTGGCGTTGCCCATTGCAACCCCCAATCCCGCCTGGGCAATCATCGTGAGGTCGTTGTTTTCGTCGCCGAGGGTCATCACTTCAGCGGGCGTAATCCCGAGACGGTGTGCCAGGGCCATCACGGCATTGCCCTTGGTTGCCTGCTTATTGAGAAGTTCATAGAAAAACCGTTCGCTCCGGACGCAGTAAAAGTGGTCCGTAATGGTGGCGGGAAGTTGGCGGGTCACCGCATCAATTTTAGCGGGGGCGTCCGCCATCATGTACTTCGCAATCTGGATGTCAGCGGGAAGCTGCTCCAGGGGAACAACGTGCAGGTGCATCCGCGTGTGGTACGTGTCAGAAACCGTATAGTAGCCGACATCTGGTTGGTGAACGTACACGTTCGAATCCAGGGTCACCATGTGCATGTTAACCCCCACCCGGGTAAAGTAGGGCACGAGCTGCCGGTACTCGCTCAGCGGGATGGTGCTGGCAAGGAGCTGCTCTCCCGTGGCCAGCTGTACCTGGGCACCGTTGAGGGTGATTACGTAGTCAGCGTTTGTTGTCAGGCCAAGTTGTTTTAATAGGGGAAGCACCCCGGTGAGCGGCCGTCCCGTACACAGGACGACGTGAACGCCCTGTTCCTTGGCGGCCTGAATTGCCGCAATGGTTCGGGCGGTGAGCTTTTTATCGGGTGTTAACAGCGTGTTATCAATGTCAGTTGCAATTAGTTTAATCGCCATTGGGATGGCCCCCCTGGTTGATAATTTGGTCGTTGTGGATGTACCGGTTAAATTCGGCGTAAACCGGCGCAAAAATTTCGGTTTGGGCGGTCTGGGCAAGCATTTCCTTTGGGAAGAAGAAGCGCTCGTCGCCCTGAACCTTTCCCGTAATGGCGGCGACGAGGTTGCTAATCCGGGAGAGTTCGATATGACTCCCGTCCTTCTGGATCAGCTCAATCTGCGTCCGGGGTTTCTTCGCGTGCGGGTCGTACGCATCGTATGGCAGGTCGTAGCTGTCGTTGGTTGCCGTGTAGTAGTCAGCGTCAAAGCCAGCATCAGCCACAAGCCGCTGGAGCTTGGGAACCAGTTTCTTCGTTGCGGGGGTGACCTGAACCGACTTAAACGGGTGCCGGTCTAGGAAACGGGTGGCCAGGTCACTCAGGATTTTATCCGGGTGGGTCCGCCACCGGGCAAAGCAGGTGTTGAGTACCCCGTCATCGAGCTGAAGGTAATCGTCTAGGGTGGCGTGGTGTTCAAAGAACGGCGCTAAGAAGCTGACCGTCAGTTCATCGGTGAGTTGGCCGGTTTCAAAGAGCCTTTGCGCCCGCATCAGGAGGTGATCAAGGATGACCTCCATGGAACGGGAAACGGGGTGGAAGTACACCTGCTGGTACATCTGGAACCGGCTGACGATGTAGTCCTCCACGGCGTGCATCCCGTGAATCTGGAAGCTCACGCCGTTTTTGTCGGGACGCATTACCCGCAGAATCCGCGTAAGGTCAAACGTCCCGTAGTTTGCCCCAGTATAGTACGAATCGCGCAGCAGGTAGTCCATCCGGTCCGCGTCAATCTGGCTGGAAATAATCTGGACGACCTGGGGGTTCGGGTACTTCTTGGCAATTACACTGGCGACCTGCGCGGGGAAATCCGGGCTGACCCGCCGGAGGACCCGGTTAACCTCCGTCTCCGGACTCGTAATAATCGCCCGGGTCATGGCTTCGTGGTCGGTGTGGAAAATGTGCTCGAAGGTGTGCGAGTAGGCTCCGTGCCCCACGTCATGCAGGAGGGCGGCGCACAGCGTCACTAGCCGCTCGTGGTCGTCCCACCCCGTAGGCCCCACCGTCTGCCGGGGATATTTCCGGGCAAAGAGGTCGCAGATCTGCCGGGCAATTTCATAAACCCCCACCGAATGGGTAAACCGGGTGTGCTCGGCTCCGTGGAAGGTCAGACTGGTGGTTCCCAGTTGCTTAATCCGCCGGAGTCGCTGAAACTCCCGGGTATTAATCAGGTCAAGAATCACCCGGTGCTGAATGTAAATGTAGTTATGAATCGGGTCACGGAGGACCTTTTCAACGGGAAGTAATTCGGCGATGATCACCGCACTCCTTTCTCAAAACAGAATTTGCCTTCATTATATCATTCCGTTTCCGGGAGTTGGTTGCTTTCGGGGAAACGGGTATAATAGCAATTAACGAATTGAAACGAGGAAGTGAGGACGATGGCAGAACGCGGAATTCCGGTTAACATTCACATTGAAACCCGGCACTGGCAGGACGGGGAGCGGGATGATTTGACCCAGGACGTTACCGGGCACTACGTTCAGATGGGCGACACCCTTTACCTGCGGTACGACGAGCAGCTTGACAACCAGCCCCCGGCAGTGGTGACGATGCGGATTAAGGCGGACGGGACGGTGCGGTTGAGCCGCAACCACGAGGAACTCCAGATGAAGCTGTTCTTTGCGGCTAATCAGCGGGTGGAAGCCACGTACCGGACCCCGTACGGGTTAATTCCGATTGATACTGAGACGACGAACCTCAACGTGGCGGTTAACCGCACCCCTCTGATGGGAACGGTGGCGATTGACTACCGGTTGTACACGGACGGCCAACCGCTGGGAAAATACCAGATTAGATTGCATTTCAATGCCTAACATTGTAAGATATGAAGTAGACTGCAGAAAGGACGTGTACCAGAGTGGAGTTGAAAAAATTCGCAGGCGCTGATAAGAGCGAACTGTCACTGATTGAAGTGGCACACGAAATTTTAAAAGAGAACGGTGAGCCGATGGCGTTCGCGGACTTGACGAACGCCATGCAGGACTACCTGGAGAAGAGCGATCAGGAAATCCGGAATCGCCTGCCGCAGTTTTATGCGGACTTGAACATTGACGGGGGTTTCATTTCCCTCGGCGAAAACATGTGGGGGCTCCGGTCGTGGTACCCATACGATTCGATTGATGAGGCCCTGGTGCACGGCGAAGATGAGGATGCACCGGCCAAGAAGCGGCCGCAGGTCAATGCCCTTGCCAACAGCACGGACGAGGATGACGACGTGGTGGCCTTTAACGGTTCCGCTGATTTAAACAAGGCCTTTGCCACGAACGTCACGGATTACGATGAGGACGACGAGGAAAACCAGGAAGTTGACGATGGCCTCGAGGACGGGATCGAAGGCCAGCTGTCAGCGGTTGACCCTGATGACGAATAATTACTTGACGTGTTCGGGTAACTTATGTAGAATAATTTTCGGGCTCTCCGTGGGATTCCACGGGGCTGATGAACGGATTGCTCCCTATTCACTAGTGAATAGGGAGTTTGTTTATTTTTATTTCCCCAAATAAGACGAAGGAGCGGAAGAATGACTAAATATATTTTTGTTACTGGTGGCGTGGTCTCCTCCCTGGGAAAGGGGATTGTAGCGGCTTCCTTGGGGCGGCTGCTTAAGAACCGGGGATTAAAAATTACGGTGCAGAAGTTTGACCCGTACGTTAACGTTGATCCCGGAACGATGAGTCCGTACCAGCACGGGGAAGTTTTTGTGACGGACGACGGAACGGAAACGGACTTGGACCTCGGCCACTACGAACGGTTTATTGACGTTCGGTTAAACAAGTACTCTAACGTCACAACGGGGAAGATTTATTCGGAAGTTTTGGATAAGGAACGGCGTGGGGGCTATCTGGGCGCCACCGTTCAGGTCATTCCGCACGTCACGGACATGATTAAGGAAAAAATCATGCGGGCTGCTAAGGTGACGGACGCCGACGTTGTCATTACTGAAATTGGGGGGACGGTCGGTGATATTGAGTCCCTGCCGTTCTTAGAAGCACTCCGGCAAATGAAGTCAGAAGTCGGCGCTGATAACGTTGTGTACATTCACACGACGCTGGTTCCGTACCTGCGGGCCGCCGGGGAAATGAAGACCAAGCCAACGCAGCACAGCGTTAAGGAACTCCGGAGTCTGGGGATTCAACCGAACATCCTGGTTGTTCGGACGGAGAAGCCGATTTCCCAGTCAATGCGGAATAAGATTTCGAACTTCTGTGACGTTGAACCAGAGGCGGTCATTGAATCAATGGACGTGGATACGCTCTACCAAATTCCGCTGAACCTGCAGGCCCAAAACCTGGACCAGATTGTGTGTGACAAACTGGGACTGGATGTTCCGGCTGCTGACATGACCGAATGGCAGGCCCTGTGCGACCGTGTGCGGCACCTGCAGGGGAACGTGAAGATTGCCCTGGTCGGGAAGTACGTTGAGTTGCAGGATGCCTACATTTCCGTTAACGAAGCGCTCCGGCACGCGGGGTACGCCATCGACCGGAAGGTCACCATTGACTACATCAACGCCGAAGAAATTACGGCGGAAAACGTTGCGTCCCAGCTGAAGGACTACGACGGCGTAATCGTTCCGGGCGGATACGGCGACCGGGGGCTTGAAGGGATGATTCAGGCGATCCGCTACGTGCGGGAAAACGACATTCCGTACCTCGGGGTGTGCCTGGGAATGCAGATGGCCAGCATCGAGTTTGCCCGTGACGTGTGTGGGATTGAAGACGCCCACACGGCGGAGGTTTACCCGGACTGCAAGAACAAGATTATTGACCTGATGGCGGACCAAAACGGCATTGAGGATAAGGGGGGCACCCAGCGGTTAGGCGCATACCCGTGCAAGCTGAAGCCGGGCACGGTCGCAGCGGCGGCTTACAACAACGAAGAGGTTATTCAGGAACGGCACCGGCACCGCTATGAATTTAATAACGAATACCGGAAGATCATGCAGGAGCACGGACTGGTCTTCTCGGGAACGTCACCGGACAACCGGCTAGTGGAAGTAATTGAGATTCCAAGTAAGCGGTTCTTCGTTGCTTCCCAGTACCACCCGGAGTTCCTCTCCCGGCCACAGCGCCCGGAAGGACTATTTGCGGCCTTTGTTAAGGCGGCGGCTGGCAAATAGGTAATTTAATATCCAACGGTAAAAAAATATGCTATGCTGATAGCAGACATTATGTGGCAGGAGGCAACCAGATGGATATGAACAAATTGGCAAAGGCCATCATTGAATACGAGGACCAGCACCACTGGACGGATGCTGACTTCGCACTGGCAAGCCACCTTCCGGTTGAGAAGGTGCACTCCTTGAAGATGGGGCGCGGGGAACCGACGCCGGATGAGGTCAAGAGTGCGCAGGCTGTTTTGCGGAAGAAGTAGTGTGAGGTAATCCGGGGGTTCCCCGGATTATTTTTTACGTTAAAAAAGGTAACGATTTGTAAACGAATTTAACCTTTCTTTAATTTTTTCTTGACAATTTTTAATTTCGAAAACTTATGATGTGCCTTGTTTGAAAGGAGGGAAAAGCATGAAACGATTACGACACGGATGGGCCGTGTTAATGGCAGGACTGCTGCTGGTGGGAATGCTCATTCAGGTAAGGGGGAGCGTGGTGGCCAGCTCCGTTAGTGTTACCGGGCTTGGCGCCGCCGATGCGACGGTGACGGATTCGGCCGGGAAGGATGTCACGCACAACACGGATTTGGACCGGTATTCCACCTACTCGGTGAAGTACCACTTTACCATTGCGAATGGCACCCCGGTTAATAGCGGGGATACCACGACGTTTACCCTGCCGACCAACGTGTTGGTAGTGAATAACCAAACGTGTAACGTGTACGATCAGAACGGGACCGTCGCGGGGACGGCCACGATTGCTGCGGGTTCCCGGACCGGAACGATTACGTTTAACGATGATCTGCACGGGAAGTTTAACCGCCACGGGACCCTGACGGTGGGAGTAATGGGAACGGTTGACCACAACGTTCCTACCAAACCAAGCCAGGGTGGCGGTACGGTGTCCCCGGTTGATACTGCCCCGACCATCAATAAGGTGGGGTGGTATGACCAGAATAATAAGAACATCATTCACTGGGACGTAGTGATTAACATGGATAACGTTCAGTTGATTGGGCCGGTTGTAACCGACAACCTTGGCCCCGGAATGGAGATTATCCCAAGTAGCGTGGTTGTTCAGCAGGGCCACTACCGGAACGGCCAGTTCTTCAATGACGGGATTATTCCGCCGGCTGACGTGACGATTGGGGATAAGCAGTTAACGGTTAACGTTCCCGGGACGTACCGGGCCATGAACATCGCCTACGAAACGCGGATTACTGACCCCGACCAGGCGAGCTATACCAACACCGCCCAGGTTACCGCGGCGAACATGTCCCAGACGGGGGTGAACTCGGCAACGCTGCCGGGGAATCTACACGGGAACGTGGTCTTTGACGAAGGAACCCTCACCGTTACGAAGGTGGACGCCCAAACCGGAAAGAAGTTATCAGGCGCTGGGTTTACGCTGTACGCCCCGGGCGGAGAAGTCGTTGCAACGGGGAAGACCGGTGCTGACGGGACGGTATCGTTTGATAAACTGAACGCCGGGCACTACTACCTGGAAGAAACCACGGCCCCGGCGGGTTATGCGCTGAATACGCAGCCCACGAGGTGGTAATCCCGGATAACAAGCAGGCGGTGAAGCTGACCGTGCGGGATACCAAGAAAACGGCGGCTTCTTCAAGTTCACGGACACCGGCAAGTCCGAGCGCATCGTCGCGTTCGCCCAAACCGGCAAGTTCAAGCAAATCGGCTAAGCAGCCCTTAATGTCACTGACCCCCGCCGCGGAACAGGGGAGTTCTTCCCGTGCGGGTTCCTCGCGGAGTGTCCAGACTGAGGGGAACAGTCGGGTTACCAGCCGTTCTGCTCGGATGGTTGGGGAACATGCCAATGGTCGCGCAGAAGTGGCCAAGCGGACGACCAGTGCAAAGAGCACGCACCGTGCTGGGTTACCGGACACTGGAGACCAGACAATGTCGGTTCTGATTGTGATTGGAATGGTTGTTCTGGCAGGTGCCGGGATGATTGCTATCCGGCGGCGGTAGTATAAAAACAGCAAGAATAACTCGTTAGGGAGATTGTGACGGAAGTTGCAGTCTCCCTCTTTTTGTCTCCGAACTGCCCCGGTTCCTTTTTGCGGGTGGTTTCCGTGGTTCTTAAAACAAATTAATAAAGAGGAAGGGCCTTAATATTTGCTTATCATTTCACATTTTCACCATAATTTCCGATTACAATGAAAGCGTATCATTTTAAAGGAAGTGTGTTGAAAATGAAACGATTAAGAAAGACGTGGGCGGTCTTGGCTACAGCCCTCCTTTTCTTAGCAACGCTTGTCACCACATGGGGGGGGGTCACGGCCAGTACTGTCAGCGTTAGCGGGATAGGCGCGGGTGACGCCACCGTCTACGATGCCAACGGGAAGAACGTGACGGGACAAACCGACCTGAGCCGTTTCCGGGCATACACCGTTAAGTACCGTGGAAGTATTGCGGACTCCACCCAGATTAACAACGGCGATACCGCAACGTTCACCCTGCCGAGTGACGTCCAAATTGCGAACACGCAGACTTGCAACGTGTACGATCAAAACGGGAACGTGGCGGGGACGGCGACGATTCAACCTGGTTCCCAGACCGGGACGATTACGTTTAACAATGACCTCCACGGGAAGTTAAACCGGCAGATTACGCTGAGTGTCGGGGTGATTGGCACGACCACAACGACTACGGATAACTCCAACGCGCCGTCAACCGGTAGCGGGAACCACCCGAGTGGCGACACCAACCCGGCGACGCTTGCCACGGCGATTAACAAGGTTGGTTGGTACGACAAGGATAACAACAACTTGATTCACTGGGACATCGTCGCTAACCTGCACAACGCCAATTTAAAGGACCCGGTTATTACCGATAACATGGGACCGGGAATGGAACTCGTGCAGGGATCGGTGAAGGTGCAGGAAGGGTACTATGACAACGGGTCCTTTACGGGTGCGATTTCCGCTCCTAACCCGCAGGTCACCACGAACGGTTCCCAGATTACCATTAGCGTTCCAAGCACGAACTTAGCAATCCACGTTTCATACGAAGTGAAGATCACGAACACGGACGAAGCTAATTACGAAAACAAGGCCACCATTTCAGCGGCTAACCTCAGCCAGACCGGAACGGACTCAGCGACCCTTCCGGGAGAACTGAAGGGGAACGTTACCTTTGACGAGGGTGGGGTCACCGTTCTGAAGGAGGATGCTACCACCAAGAAGCCGCTTGCCGGCGCAAAGTTTGGGTTATTTACGAAGGATCACCAGATTGTCGGGGAAGAAACCACCGGAACGGACGGGAAGGCCCACTTTGGCAACCTTAATTCCGGGGACTACGTCGTGAAGGAGATTGCGGCGCCGTCCGGGTATAAGATTAATAACAAACTGTACCCGGTCACCGTGCCTGATTCGACCACTGCGGTAAACATTACCGTCCCGGACCAGAAGGAAGCGGTTAGCTCGTCAAGTTCATCCAAGGAGTCCAGCTCATCGAGTTCATCGCACTCGGTTAGTTCGTCTTCGCAGTCGAGCTCAAGTTCGTCCAAGAAGGGAAAGTCCTCTTCTAGCTCGAGCTCATCGAAGGTGATTAGTTCTTCCAAGAGTTCCAGCTCAACAAAGGTACTGAGTTCCAGTTCATCGAAGAGCAAGTCTTCTAGTTTAAGCACGAAGGTGGTAGTGCCGTCATCCAGCACGACTTCTTCTAAGAGCTCCCGGTCATCAAAGAGCGTGAAGGCGTCCTCGAGTTCATCAAGCAGCTCCACGAAAGTGACATCCTCTAGCTCCAGTGCGCTGAAGAGTGACAAGAGTAGCAGTTCAGTGCGGGGCTTTGTGCCGGTAGAATCAACGACCAGTTCATCTTCCAGCAAGGCTAGTTCGGCACGGGCCTTCCAGCTGGTTGCTCCGGTTCACACCAAGGCTTCCAGCCAGCGGGCGGAGCACCGTTCAGGCGATGCTCAGCAGGCCGCCAAGAGCACAAGCAAGCACCTTCAGTGGATGAAGGGCTTGCCGGATACTGGCGACATGGTTGCCAGCGGGCTGGTGGTTGCCGGGATGATTGTCCTTGCGGGTGCAGGGTTCATTTTAGTACGGCACCATCATTAGAAAATAAGGTTAGTAATACTGTAAAGGCACCGTCTTCGGAGTGAAGGCGGTGCCCTTTTTTGCCGTGAAGAAGGAGGCCGGGATGAAAATCCTGGCCTCCTCTGGAGTAATGTGTAATTCTTGTTTATTTGTTAGCCGTATGCTTGTTAACAACGCCGGCTGCTGCCAGTAGACTGAACAGTCCCGGAATAATAAGCCAGGCCGTAGAAGTATCCCCCGTTGCCGGGAGCTTCTTTTTCTTCTTGTCCTTCTGGGAGGAGGATTGGTTGCTTTCACTGGACAGGTGGCTCTTCTTCGCGTGCTTGTCCTTAACAGCCTTTAGTCCTGAAATCTGGCTAGCCTTGGTCTCGTCAACCGTTGATGCTGCCGGGGTCGTAAAGTCGTAACTCGTCGTTGATGATGAGATGTACTGGACATTGGATGACCCGGTCGTTGATCCGCTTCCGCTCGAGGCGGCCGCACCGGTTCCCGTTGTGACGGAACTGCTTCCCGTTGTGACGGAACTGCTGTCGGCTGTCGGGATGATCGTCGAATCGGTGGAAGCATCCGTCGTTGAGTCCTGCTTCTTTGCGTTCGTAGTCCCGGGAGTGACCGTCGGGACCGGACCGTCATCCGCTCCCGGCAGGGTCGAACTGACCAGGGGGTTATTTTCCAGGATAGATTTGTGGCTAAACCCAAAAATATCAGAAAACGGGGAGAAGCTCCGCCGTTCTATTGGCCGTTGTTTAACCACCGTGCTGGTCGTTGAAACGGGTTGGGCCGTGGCGGCCGTAGCCGTTGCACTACTTCCCAGGGCTACCGTCAGGGTAACCGCTCCAACGAGGGCACAGTGCCAAAGTTGCGTTTTCATATCAGTTCTCCTTTACCATAACCAGTTTTTTTCTATTGTTGAGAATTGTCAATTCAAGCGCAACACTTTTCTGTTTTATAGATTACTATTTTGA